>Ga0099824_1004540_pt1 | contig 19956 bp, 8 predicted proteins | sample SiratrowhiteBW_FD_76837 | JGI IMG/M metagenome (GOLD analysis project Ga0099824, IMG submission 76837) | Root nodule microbial communities of legume samples collected from California, USA - Siratro white BW | ecosystem: Host-associated > Plants > Roots > Nodule | place: USA: California... | reverse complement strand
TTTGTGTTTTTTTAATATTGTTTTGTTATTAAATAATTAATCTCTTAATTTCTTTTTGTTTTTTTTTTATATATTTTTTTTTTATTTATTTTTTTTTTTTTTATATATATATATATATATATATATATATATATATATATATTTGACAGTATATATAGATTTTTTTTTAATTTTAATTGATCAATTAACTTTAATTAAATAATTTTAGAGAATTATTTTTTTATTAAAATATATAAAAGTGCAAAGTGTCTCTTTCTTATTAATATATAAATAATATGTCAACAAATAAATTAACTTTATTTTTATCTTATATTATCATCATATCTTATTAAAATCAAATTTAAATTTAAATAAAAGATTATATTAAATTTTTAGATAAATAACATCTATAAATCTAAGTTAATCAATGACAAATATTCTAAAGTTATCTATAAATTAGGATTCCATTTTTTCCTTTTTTGATTTTGTAAGATTGTATTTAGGATTATATTTCTTTATATGCTAATATCCACTAACTCATCATTTTGCTCCTTTCAGTCCACTAAAAATAGATTGAAATGAGTTGTCTATTTATATTCAAGATTAAATAAGAGTTTTGAACCCTGTAGTTAAAGAATGGAAAAAAAATTAATTCATTGTTTTTTTTATGTAGTTTTATTACTTTATATATATATATATATTTAAGGTACATATAGATATTTTTTTATTTTTTAATTGATTAATTAATTTTAATAAAAGAATTTAGAAAATTATTGATTTTATATATTAAATTATTTTATCATAATCAGTAATTAAAATTTTATTTATTTATAATATATTAATAATTTAATATAATTTTTTATATATTTGTATCCTTTAAATAATATTTATTTTTTTAATTATTTTTTATTTAAAAAATCAATAGACTAGAGACAACTTTGAGAACATGTGAACCCACCCACCATTTTCTATATTTGAAGGACATATTCCGAGAAGAGAATGGTACACGTGTCATGTGACAATAGGTGAAACAATCGTTGAAAGCCACAAGTTTAGTGACGTTATCAAGCTCCCTTGGACCACCCTTTTCCCCGTTTGGAATTTGAAATCCCATCCCTCTCCAGAGAGACGTTATAAACTCTTCTCTTTTATATTTATTTATTTATAATAAAAAAAACGTATTTCAAAATATGCATTTTTTAAAAATTTTGCAAAGTTTAAAATTTACTACTTCATGCAATTGAAATTCTCTTCTCTGTCTCCATTTATTAGCTCTTCAAACTGTGTCTGTCTCTCTCTATTCTGTCACTCTCTCTCCCAATTCCCCAAATTTTTTCCGTTTGATTGAACTTCTATGTGATTACCCATTTCATTGCTTCAACTCTGTCTTTCACAGTGAAACAATAAAATGCTCTTGCGTTGGGTGCTTGCTTCTTCCATTTCACTCCACTCAAATGCTTAGCTGACCCAACTCGTTGTTTCAATGTAAGTATCCAAAGATTGCAGCTTTTCTTCATTTCTCTCAGTGGGTCCTTGTCGTTGGCTTTCTTCCTTCTGATTTGCGTTTGAATTTGGCCACTTTCTTTTCTCCTTGTTGGTACTCTTGTTGTTATCACGTGTGCTATTTTTAGTGTTTGGATTCAGTTTAAGTTTTTATCTTTTGAATGGGCTAAATTTGGTGTTTTTGGGTTTTCCATTCGGTGTTTGATGGAAACACGTTTATATCTGATTCATTTGGGTGAGAAGAGTAATGCCTGTGTGTAATCATAGTCTGTGTATGTCTCTGTTCATACTTTTGAATCCATCAATAGGACTGTATAGGATTGGACTTTTGTAAAATACTTAAGATCCAAACAACCTTTACTTTTTCGAACAATGGTCAATTATTAGGATAGGATTGCTATTTCCACATTAGATCCCGGCTCAAATTTCTGCTCTGGATCTTTAGAATTTTCTTCTTATTTAGTTGAACCAGGTTATCAATGTCTCTTTGCTATTGATTTGGACTTAATGTGATTACTTTCAAGTTTAGCAACACCAACAAAGTTATGATTCTATTTTGTCTAGATAAATTTGACTATTGATTGTCTGGTTGGTTCTCCAAGAGGAGATTTACATAAGCAAAGTATGAACTATGTAGTGGATTTTAGGTTTGGAGCACTATTATGTAATTGCTTTCTTCCAAAGGAGATCTAGAGATATAGAAAACCATACTATTGAAATCATGGTGATTGTATTTTGTTTGAAGTTTTGGTGATGATGTTCCTGTTAATATTCCCATATGTATATGCATTTTTTCCTCTAATATTTCACTGTTAGCTTCAGTAAATCGTTAATGCTTTTTATCATTTGACTAATGATGTTAATCTTTCGTGCCAATGTTTTCCTGATGTGAAGGTTTACTGTCTTTAACTGAGACAAATGACGTTTTGTGATCCATGTAGCTGGTCTCGTCTAGTGGGATGAGGCTTTGTTGTTGTGTATTGAAGGTGTACTGCATTCTGCTTTGAAAATGGGAGTTGAAAAAGAAGGGACGAAAAGTGGAGGAGGTTATGTTGGTGGGTTTTTCCAGTTGTTTGACTGGACGTCAAAGTCCCGTAAGAAATTATTTGCGGCCAAGTCGGAGTTACCAGGTAAATTTACTGTATTCGAGGAACATACTGGCTTTTTTACTTCTCTTGTCAATTTTTTTGAATCAGTTATACCAGAATTTGATGCGTCTAGTCATTTTGTGTTTTACTGTTGCTAATTTTTTTCTAAATCATTTGCAGAGACTTTAAAACGGGGAAGAAGAGTCGATTACAATGTGGCAATGCCAATGACACAGTCCTCCTATCTGGTATTATATGTCTTGCAAATTCATCTGTTCTTTTTATGTATATATTTATGTTATGAAATTTGTGGTTACTTTGTTTGATTCTCACAGGTTGATGAAGATGAAAATGGAATTGGGGCAAGTCTAAGAGGAAGTTGTGATCATAGTTATGCTTCCTCTGTTACAGATGATGAAACATGTGGTACAAGGGCTCCTAGTGTTGTTGCCAGGCTTATGGGATTAGATTCCTTGCCTTCTTCAAGTTTTTCTGATCCTTATGCTACCCCATATTTTGATACCCGGTCCCTTGAAGATGCTCAGTACTTCAAGAAAAGCTTTGGTCACCGGCATGACCATCAGACCCCATATTCTGGAAAGCTGGTTGAAAAGGTTGAGGGCTCATCTAGGAGCTTCATTGAGCCAAAGCCGCAAAAGGCCATTACCAGGCCAATTGAAAAGTTCCAAACAGAAGTTTTGCCCCCAAAATCAGCAAAATCAATTCCTGTTACACACCATAAACTCTTGTCCCCTATTAAGAGTCCCAGCTTTGTTCCGACTAATAATGCTGCATATATAATGGAGGCTGCGGCAAGAATTATTGAGCCTGGTTCCCAAGCTAGTACCAAGGCTAAGACACCTCTGGTAGTATCATCAACACCACTGAGAGTGAGAGAACTAAAAGATAAGGTGGAGGCTTCACAAAAAGGACCTCTATTTGGGCCACCCTCCATGACCTCTAGAACTCGAGATCTAAAAGAGAAAAGAGAACTTTCTCAAAGAGCAACCAGGCTTTCCGAATCATGTCAAAGATCTGTCGAGTCAAATGCCGCCAAGTATCTCAAAGGACAATCTTTGAACAGAAGCTGGAATGGATCTGTGGATGTATCCATCAAATCTCCTACACAAGAGGAAGAAGTTTCTTCTTTGAAGAATAATAAGGGGAAGTCCATTTCACTTGCAATCCAAGCAAAAGTGAATGTTCAAAAAAGGGAAGGTTTGAGTTTGACTGGTGGAAGAAGTATGACGGCCCAAAAAGAGCATCCTGACTTGAAATCCAACCAACCAATGAAGGCAAATGTGCACAAAAATTTGCACAAGAAATCTTCTCAGAATTCATCTGGTGCTCTCAGGCAGAATAATCTGAAACAGAATTATTCTACTGACAGAGACAAATTACCGTCAAAACCATTGGCGACCAATTCCCACAGTAGAAAAGTTCTGTCTGGGGATTCCTCTCACGGACGTCATAGAAGCTCCAGTAATAAATCCATTGCAAAATCTAAAGTTGGATCCAGAAAGTCAGCGATGGAGGTGACTGATAGTGAAAAGGAAGTTTTATACACCAGCACAAACAATTTTCCTAGGAAGAAAAGGTCTACAGACAAGGACTGGAATGATAGGGTTGTGGACAATTTGTTCATTGAAAAAACTCAGAAGCCTGCTAAGTCTAACCTAGTGAGTAATAAACAAAATTGTTGGGCTGAAGATGTAAAAAAGAAGGACATGGATGTAGTTTCATTCACATTCACCACGCCATTAACTAGGAGCAATCCAGGTTTTGAGATATCTGGACAAGCTGGCCAAAATACTAATGGTCTTTCCCTGGATCAACGCATTAAAAGGGTGTTGCTTGACCCAGACAATACAAGGTCCCCAATAGGATACAATTTGATTGGTGGTGGTGATGCCTTGGGTGTCCTTTTGGAACAGAAATTGAGGGAATTAACATGTATGGAAACAACTTGTCATGACTCTTCTAAAGTGAGGCAGCCTGCCATTACTGCTACTATATCAGATGAGCAAGGAGCCGGCTTGAATGTAGTTAACCTCAATCCAAGGTTGCAACAGAAAAAGGACCAAGATGTCCTATTTACAGACAAGTTAAGCAACAAGTATGATGCAGACATCTCCTTCAGGGGTCTTCCTGAATTATCATCGAAGCAGAACTCATGGGTATATGACAAATTACTTTTTAATTCTTATTGCTTTTCTTTTGTTGTGTTTGTGGTTCAAGCATGTTAATTAGGACAGCATAGGGCCACTTTGTTAAATGGCCAAATAAAAATAATAAGTTAGGCTTGTTTGTTTCACGTTGTAACCATCCTTATAAAAGAAACAAAAGATATAGATTCATTGCCTGTTTGCCAAGAAAATTATTTTTCGTAGGAAGTAAAGAATTACAGGTAAACATAGTTTTGATTTGTGTTAGTTCTTGTTACTCTTTGATGCTCATGTTACTTTTCTATACAATTGTTTTCTTTTCCAACTACAAATGGGCATTTACTTCGAAGTCAGTATACTTAAACAAATTACGTTGTAGCTGAGAACTGTGGTTATGTGCGAATAAAGTGAAATGACATTCAATTTCTTTGGCTATTTCATGGCTTAATGATACTTTGGTCTCCTTTGGTGCTTGCTTGCTTGAAATGAACGTCGATCTCTTATGGGTTTCTAATATTTATCTGTAGTTTTATGTTGCAGCTGGTTCTATGATATATAATCAGTACTTATAGCCAACTTAGAGAGAGTGATTAATCTTATGATGAACAACTAACTATTATAATGCAAAAATAAAATGTCATTAAGAATGACAATTCCAATTGTATTGAATAATCAGTATTAATCACCCACCCTTCTACTAACTGAAGAATATTCCTTGTGATTTCTGCATATATGAGTAGGTGATTAACTCAAGTTGTTTTCAGATTGATGAGATGGAACCACAGTTACTCTATTGCAGACACCCAAGTCCAATCTCTGTTCTCGAGCCTTCTTTTTCAGTTGAAAGCTGTGAATCATCATTGAGCACAGATGTTACAAGTACAGAAGGTAGTTTTAGGCTAAATATAGCATTCGATTACCTATTTTGAAATTAATTATTTCATGACTCAGGAATGCTAATACTATCAACTTTCAGGAAGCAAGTTGTGGTCATCTTTTCAAGCTCAAGAAGTTCATGGCTTGAATTTTTCAAGGAAGTTCTATGCTTGGGAAACTGATGCTGAGTTATCCGATTCAGCTTCTTCAACCTCAGCTGGGAACATGATGAAGCACACAAGTACTGTCACAAGGTTTGGTAGCTCAAGCACATGGGAGTTGGAGTATGTGAAAGAGATATTGTGTAATGTTGAGTTGATGTATATGGATTTTTCCCTTGGCCAAGCTAGTGAGGTTATAAACTCTCATCTATTCAAACAGTTGGAAGGCCGCAAGGGAGGGTTCAAGCGCGATGACGAGTCTAGGATAAGAAGGAAAGTTACATTTGATTGTGTGAGTGAATGTTTGGACTTGAGATGCAGGCGTTATGTGGGTGGAGGATTCAAAATGTGGAGCAAAGGGTTGGAAATGGTGAAAAGAAAAGAATGGTTGGCAGAAGATGTGTACAAGGAGATCTCATGTTGGAGAGGAATGGGAGACTCAATGGTGGATGAGCTTGTGGACAAGGACATGAGCAGCCAGTATGGAAGATGGCTAGATTACGAGGTTGATGCTTCTGAACTCGGATCAGAGGTTGTGGACCAAATATTCAATTCTTTGGTTGATGATGTTGTCACTGAAATCTTGCAATTGTAAACATCTTAATGATTGATTTTGAGGCTGTTTGATGATGAAATGTTGTTGCTTCATATTGATTCATTTATAGAAGTAGCATGCATTATCAAGTCTTTTAGTTGTTTGGATGATAAACTGCAGCATTTTTGTATGACATAGCACATAGTTTGATATATTATGACTTGCATGCAACAAGTTAAGGCTAACCTAAAATGGGTTTATATGGAAGCGAATTCTAATCCTTACAGACCCTAGCTTGGTTTTAGTTTACTTTTACTAAATTATAGAATTTAATGGTGAAAACAGAAAAAAAAAAACAAGTTTTCAAAAAGTAAGAATGAGTGTAAGCCTGTAAGTAAAATAATTTGTACTTAGATTGTTCTCATGTATGGAGATTAATATAAATGTTGAAAAACATACAATAATTTGTCTAATTTTCTGAAACATTAAAAATAATTAAATGCAATTACTGAACTTTAAAATTTATTCACCCTCCAGTTGTCAGATTTCTGATTGAATAACAAACAAAACCTCTCCTAAGCGCTAGCCACCAAGTTACCCAAACCTTACCTTGGTTGTACAAGCATATGAATTTCTAGGGACAAAAAGTTTCCAAATCTTTTGTTTTTGAATTTACGCTTTCAAATCAATTTTGCCTGAAAGGTGATGTAATATTTTTTAAAGTGAATAGTGGGAAACAGTGTTCAGTAATACTTCAGAATATTGTAGATAATTTGATATAAAAAGATATGATAGTAGTTGAAAAAATAACTATTATTTAACTAAAAATTGTTTACCTTTGCACTGGTGGGCATTTGGTCTAGTGGTATGATTCTCGCTTTGGGTGCGAGAGGTCCCGAGTTCGATTCTCGGAATGCCCCTTCAACGATAAGCTTTTGTCATGTTCGTTATTTTTTTTTATGCTAAAATGACCTAGTTTTTGTTTAATTTGCTCCAATACGAAATAGTTTCTATATTATCATTAATCTGTTCCACACACGTATACATACAACTCCATATGAGTATATTCCTAATATTTTCCCTTGTATAGGTTATTGTACTACATATCATATGAGTGATCAGTTACACATAAAACTGAGAAGCATAGATAATTGTTATGAACATAATATTATGTAAAATTTGGAGGTAACAGAGCACGTCCCATTAACATAACCGCAAGTCCCATTACAGCATGGCTAGTAGTAGCCTTTGGAGCAGCTTTGTTTTCTTCTTTCTGAACGTGCTCAGCCACATTAAAGTTTCCTATATCACCAAAAAAGATCACAGAAATTTAGAACTGAATTGCATGAACTTTTACAAACATAAAGATAACATGAAGTTGTTTTGATCAGCAATCATAGTATATATGTGCAATTAAAGCAAAAGGTGTACCTCTTTGAGGGCCATAGCTACATGCAGCTTCGATTGTGTCTCTGATGTCGTGTATGGTTGCTTTGTTGTAGAATATGAAGTTGCTGAAAACGTTATCGAGGCAATTGAGGACCAAGTTAGTCTCTGACAGACATGGTCCTTGGCAGAACATATCAGTTTTCTCTGAAGGCACGTTCAGGTCTCCTTTCTCGTTTAATCTGCATGAATCTTCACACCTGCTATAAATCTGAGACACCCCTCACCAAAATAACAAACTCTATCAGAAGAACTTGGAAAAAGACTAAGTTCTAACATGCATACACTCGTAAAGTGTCAATAATTTCACGGTTTTTAGTGTTATATATCATTCGAGTTTTAACTTTATAGTTTTGAATTTTTCCAATTTATTTGTCTTTTTTTTTCTCTGTATTACTAAACCCTTCCCCAAGTTTAAGGTTAAACTGAAAAGTTAAACTCTCAATTTGGTTCTGATAAGCTTATTAACTGCAACTTTAATAGTAATTATAATAACGTTTAGTTTGACCAAAATTTAAGGGGGTTTAACAATACAGAATAAAAAGGAATAAAGTAATTTTGTAAAATTTGTAAACACGAGAAGGACAGATTATAGATAATTTCGAATTGTTATATGTAAGGATTTCAATCAAACTCTATATAATAGATCTTCAAGTTTTTTTTTTTTTTTAGTTCACAAGGAAAAATTAATAATATATCCTAATTATACGTTAAGTAAATTATTTTAGACCACTAATTAATAAATTTTTTATGAGAAATTGCCTAATATATTATTTGAGGTGCTTTTCTTAATCATCTCTTTGCGATTGTTTAAAATTGATTAAACATAATAAAATTAGGAATGAAGTTCGTTGATTAAGAGCCTCTTCACAAAAATTTATAATTTATAATTAGTAAAAAAGGAATTTTTTTTTCATGAGAGTGTGCTACTTACATTTTTATTGTCACTATTCTAATAAAAACGATTTTCTCACCTCTTTGAAATAAAGGGGTGAAAGTTAATCCGTAAAAATAAGGAAAGAGGAAAAAAATGATTAAAAAAGGAGTATAAAAATTGAATTTTTAAAAATGCTTTCTTGAAAAGTTAACATAAAAATCAGTTTAGGCACTCACATATTTATCATTGAAACAAAGCAAGGCTTTTGCGAAAATTTGAGAAGGGTCACCACCAACCCCCCCACCGCCGGCTCCAAACCCACCACCACCACCAACTCCGGCTCCACCACCACCAATACCACCGCCAGCACCACCGAACCCACCACCACCAGCACCACCGATCCCACCACCACCAGTACCGATCCCACCGCCAGGACCGCCGAACCCACCACCGATCTCACCACCATTCTCTCCCTCCGAGCCGCCCTCATCATCATCATCGGCATATCCTATCAAATTATGGCTTAATACGTGAAAAACACAAAAAAAAAAAAAGTTGAAATCAAATAAAAAGAAGTTTCATCTAATCTTGTTAATGGCGTACCAAAGTTTTTACCAAATACACAAACGTAAAGAAGAACAAAAGTTAAAATCCAACGCTTGACACTGATTCCGAATGCCATCATCCACGTTTATTACGTTCAACCAAAATTTCACCTCAGAAAATAATTGAATTTGAGCACACTATATAGCAATGCAAAGTTACCACGTTTGCACATAACTACAAGAAACAGTTAATTAGTTGACAACATTACCAACCATTAAAACTCACTTTTTTCTTAATCAACTTTATTAATAAAGTGAAACTGTGCATCAGCATTCATTCCTTTATCTTGCATGTTTTTCTAATCAAACTTAACCTCCAACTGGATAAACGGCTCAGCATAATTAAGTAGACAACAAATAAACCTTGAGCCATGTTACACGTGTCGAAGAGAAGATATTTGAAGTGTGAAATGATATATTTTTAGATGATTTAACTATAATTACTGACACAATAAATTAAATAAATTCGAATTTTAAATTTAACTCAATCTCAAAAAAATATTTTTAAAATAAAATATACACTCATTTAATTGGGTGAGAGAAAAGTTTTAATTGGAGATGGAAACTAGTCAAAGAGTTTAATGGCAGTCACGATTAAAATTTATGGAAGACATGACTAAAAATATGAGGACAGGGTAGCAGTTGTATTGCAAGCCACCAACTTTTTCTCTTCTTATGTCCCATAAATCAAACCTAAAATTTGTTTTACTTGTGTTGTAATACTTTGCTTACAAGGTTAAGTAACATTTGTTGCTGTCAAAAACCAAATGCACCTGCTTATTTATTAACCGTAAGTTTTTCTTTTCAGTTTGACAATTACTTCTGCTAATTTTTTTGTTCCAAAACAATGTACCGTGAGTTTTTATTTAAGGAATTGATGTCAGTGACTCACTATGTATGGAGCAGATTCTCAAATAGCTTCCCACTTGAAAAAAATAAGTGCATGTGAATAACAAATAATAGTGAAATCGTGTGCTCTGAAGAAGCAGAAATTTGAAACCTTTTGTCTTTTATTTTTAAAAATATAAACGAATTTTGTTTTGAAGTGATTGTTGCAAGATACAAGAAAAAAAATAAAGGAGTCGAATTGTATCTTTAGAAAAATTGATAGATCTTTTGTGAATCGCATTAAATTAAAGATGACAAAGTAATTCATTTATTTATAACTTATCTAGTTTGTAACATGTAAATTCATCAATTACAAAATATAAAAGAAATGGATCGAATCAAATTCATCTTTTTAGGTTTGTAATTGATTAATGATTTTTTCAATAAATCCTCCTTCCTATAGTATCAATACTTAATGAATCAAAAATTAAACCAACTAAGTTTTCATAACTATTCTTCAAAAAGTTTACTTTCTTAAAAGTTTTCATTTTTTTAAATTTTTTTTTGTAATTTTAAAAGAATATAAAGCTAAATTTTAAAATTTTTTAATATTATTTTTGTGAACGAATTTGATATCACCAATAAAAAGTATGTATTTAAAAAGACACAAGACTACTAAAAAAAATTATGTCTTCTTATGAATGGATTAGAGATTCGTTAAAATATAGATTATAGAAGTAATGACATAAGACTACTATGTGTAAAGATGTGAAATTAGGAGTAGTTCTTTTAGTTATTTAAGTTTAAAGCTAATGTAATTAAGAAGCCTAGCTACTTAGTAACTAAATTATAGATCCTATGTAGAAAGGTTAGCTACGTAGAAAGGTAGACATTTCGAATTGTAATATTGAATTTTGTGTTGAAAAACTTGTCACATTGTATTTCTATTTATCTTCAAACTTACAAAGTCTTAAAACTTAACAAAGATTAACAAAAATAAAGAGACAACTTCAGCCTCAGTCTGATGTTAAATAACCGAGTTAGAAATGGTGTAATATTGGATTAGGTTTTTGTTGAATTTTTTTTTAATTGTTTCTATGTTTGTGAAAACAGGATTTGTTAATGAGATAATGTGTAAGGAAACTTTATAAATTATTTGTTGGACCATTAAGTTTAATTACTTAGATGATTAGGGTAATTTTATATCCATAATATAAATAGTCACTGTTAAATTCTAAGTTTGGTTTTTATATTTGATATTAATTCAAAAGAAATAAAATTTTTAATTTATCAATCATTTTATGATGTTGGTGTTATTCTTTATGTTTCTTTCATTTTTTATTTGTTTTCCCTATATCTTAAGTTCTTGTTGAACTGTATTTGATGTTAAAAATCACTTCTTTGTGGAGGTTGTAGGAAGATGAGAAAAAAGATAGCTTGAGTTAGTGAAGATATAAAGTATGCTAACCAAAGGGAAGTGGTAGAGTCTTATTGAAAAGTTAGATCTTTAATTTCAGCCATGTAGGAAAATGGATCCAAAGTGGATGCTTCTTGTTGGAAAAGGAGCAGTTTGGTACATATTTTACTGGGAGTGTTAGGGTTTGTGATGGACAATAACAGGTGGAATCCTTAAATTTCCTCTAACATGGTGAAGGGACCTATGAAGTATCAAACATGTGAGAAATGTAAATTCAAACTGGTTATGAGAGTTTGGAATGATATATATTTTTGATGGGTCCAAGTTTATAAGACTTTTGTGTAGCCCACATGGGTGATTGGTGTCATATAATGTTTAAGGATGAACAGAGATTGAGGAAGAGATTCCTTGTGTATGAAGGTGAGATATTTTTTGATGTGAGAAACTTATTGGCTTCAGTCTCTGTTTGCAGTGAAAATTCAGATGATTGATCAGTACGGAAATTGGACATCTCACATGCTCACAATCAAACTTCTTTCATAAATTCAAATCATGTACCAAACTTTTCAGGAAAGTTAGATGTGAGATTCTTAGAAAGATTAAAATACATAAATTGATTTTAGCTTGTAAAAGAAATTTGATGTTTTTTCTCTTCTTATAAATATTTATAGAAAAAAAAAATTATCCAAACAAGTCCTTACTCTAAGATCAGCTTATCTTTTCTTCAAATTCAAGCTAGTTATCATGTTTCTAACTGCCCCTTAATGAGTATTTCTCGAGAATTTTCCATATTAAGTTGTTGGCCTTTTCATGGAAAATTTTGATTGATAGATTGCCCAAAAGGATGAACATGTTGAAGAGAGGTCAAAATGAGATTTGCTAGACACTAGTGTTTGATCTTTGTGTTGACTCTTTCTTGTTTTTCCACTAGGTAGCTGTTATGCAAATGCAATAGTATTTATTTGATAAAAGGAAATTTAATTTATTATTTATCAGGCATGGACCTCATTGCAATTAAATATTAGTCTTAATTTTAGGTTAAAGTAGATGGACTTGGTCTTATATAGAATGAATTAGTCTTAAAATAAAAGGTTAAGATTGTAATCAAAATATGATTTAAGGAGTAAAATGACTTTGAATAATTAAGTTTAAGGATTTATTTAAACTTAGTATTATTGGCGGATAATTAAGTGAACAATTTTCTCCCAATGTAATGTTATGTTGAGATTTGATGCTGTTCTATCTCCAATTCCTAGTGCACTCAACAGATCGAAAGGAAGAAACAAAAGGGAATCGAAATGAAACTTTTATTGAACTTCTAAATAATAGAAAACATGAAGTAAATTGTAATATACATAGATCAGGAAGATCATTAGTTTTTGTAACACTGAAATTGACTGAGCAATCCTTGTTCCACTTATTAAATCTATTCTCCCTGCATTTCAATGGACTGAAAATTATTTAATACACATTCACCATGCAAATGCTGCAAAAAGTTATTGAAGTTGGAGCATTACATATCAGAGTTATTCACGAAATTATTTCAACCAGATGTGCATGCAGGTCGTCTTGGAGGGAGTTGCTGGTGTGGAGTTCTCTGTTAGAAAAAACAAAAAAAAAATTATGGACAAAAATTAGTTAATTAAAACTCCAAAACTTAATGATTAGTACTAAAACTCCAAAATATACTTGTAGTTTTGGTCGCAGTGTCTCCACTGCAGCTGTAGATTGTTGATTCACTCCAGCACCTTGCTGTTGAGATTAGAGACCAAAGAGTTATATTTATGGAAAATAAATGGTTTTGGTATACATTTGATTAATTACTTTAATTGTTTTGGAACATTATTAGAAGTGGTTTTTCAGTTTTAACATGTGAAATTCTAAAATACCTTGCATAATGCCCAGTCTGCTGAATCAAAGAAGGCTCTTTCATTATCCTTATAAACCCAAAAAGAAGTATAAAGTTTAATCAGAGACAACTGAGTAAGAAAGTAATTGAACTAATGATATGTTATATGAAAAAAATGCAGTTAATTTTTCTGGTATTGGCTTACTTTCGATATCAAAGGCTTCTTCTTTGGGACAAGTGAACCATACTTCCCCCCAGATGTTGTCTGATATTAAAAATTGTTAAATCAAACCCAAAGAAAGGAAAAGAAAAGAAAAAGGTAGAGAATGTGATATTATAAAATTGATAGTTGATGACCAACATGAAACACTGTAAAGGTAACAGATGTTATATTTTGAATCTTGGGCCATTTCTCACCCACCACCAAATAGAATTGTCTTCAACAAGAAAAATCATGATATCAGAAAAGGTATTCGTTGTACACCAGACAACGTTTGTGTAGTGGAAAATTATTTAGCCAAAGATGTTGTGCAATTTGACCCTTCTTTAATTTGAAACTTGAAAGCATAACAAAGTAATCCAACAAGTTAAAAATTACACCTTTGACAACCATTGTTCTGTTTTTTTCTTTACATTGATAAAAATATGCATTTGACCAATTCTAACACTAACCTAATTACAACCTAATATCATTAAAATCGAAAGAGTGTCTTGAGTTAAACTCAGTTCAGAAAGAAAATCCTTTCACGTGAGTGGGGAAAGAGAATAGAATATTCCACAAGTTCTGTTTTTTTTTTTTTTTTTCAATGATGGCCATGAGAAGGTCATGTTTGGGAGAAAACGAAGTTCACATGATTTGCTTGACAGCACAAAAGCCAGTTAGGCTTGTTTTGTTTTGCACAGTGAGATTTGTTGCATCACTTTTGGTAGGGACACCTTAAAACCTAGAACAGAGTAACCGACAATTTTGGAGCACCACCAAAATATCTTCTTCACCCTAAAATCTCTTAACTTAATTTCAAATCTGACTCTGAAATAACACAATATTCTCTGTCACGCGTAATAATTTGCTTGATATTACTGCAACCCAATGGAAAAATTAAAAAGAAAAAAACACTCAGTCAGGTACCCATTTGATACACGGCAGAAAAGTACAGGGTACAACCATGATGATGAAGAAGGAGTACATGGGTACAACGTGATGTACACCAAGGAAATAGACACGTGCAGTTATGTCACTGAATCAGAAATAGACAGTTGGATTTTCCCTCTGATTCTCCTCTAATTTTTGGTCTTATTTGCATTACGTGTGTTACCCCTGTTCCAGTTTTGCACATTCCACACACATACCATTCACATTATTCACCACCATGAAACCACGCAGCTTTTACCGTATTTCTAAGTCGTCTATGATAATATTATTCTGAAGAAGACCCTTTTGAAGAAAAATATATATAAAAAAGATGGGAATATGGGTTGGAGTTTGGTCATGTTACGTACCTCAGGGGCGGTGAAATAGTCTTCCTTGTCACACCCTGACATTTTTGTTTACCTATTCAACAAACCCAATTGGTGAGTAACAAACCAGAAACTAATATTCAAAGTTAGAGTACTATTCATCTACAAAATGCAACCTTCAATTTGTGTGAGAAGAGAAGAAGAAAAACAGAGGAAGAGAAAACAGAGAATAGAAACAGGGTAGTCTCTAATCGAGCAAGGAAGAACTAGTTGCAAGCAAATGTTTATGGGAATACTCAATTATATATATATAAAAAAAAGAAAATAGATGATGTTGATAATTACCTTGTGGTAAGAGGAAGGTAGAGATGCAAGGATGAGAAAGTGAGAGAAAGTGTTAGAGAGAAGAAAGCAGAGAGAAGAGGTAGAAGGGGTTTGAGTGAGAGGGTTAGATAAGAATATGCATCAATTTATACGAAGAGAGGCTAAGAAATAAGGCACCAAAACGAATAAAAGTAATAATAAATAATATAAAATAATAATAATAATAATAATAATAATAACAACGACTCAATTTTGGATCCTTTATGTCAAATATCCATTGGTATAAAAGGGTTTACGTGGAAGTTTTGTAGTGGCTAGTTGGCACATGTTTCATTTTGTTGGAGATTTATAATTTTTGTAAAGTGGGAGAAGACAAATAACTGAGACCAGATCCAATGAAATTATTGTTGGTTTTGGAAATGGTTTTGAAAATGGAAAAAATGTTGAAGAAGAAGAAGATGTTGTGATGTAGTTTGAGACGTTAGAATATCAGCATCGTTTGGTCCAGCTGATACCCCAAACGTACAATTTTCTCATGTGCCACTAATCCTCATTACCGACACTTTCTCACTTACCATTTCATTTCATCTTTAAATCCTTTCACTTTTCACTCAAAAACCCTAATAATATTCCAATGAACTACTATATCAGCACAGTGTCAGATCCTTAAGTACTAATCTTCAAAATTTAACGTTAATTTGACTTGGAAATAGTAAAGGGGATTTTCATGAATCAGCTTGAGAGTAAGGTTTCAGAGTTGACTCTCACATATTCAATATCAATTAATATATATAAGATATATTTTTTTTAATTTAACTTTTAAAATATAGTTATATGTTATTTTAAGGCTGTAGTTGATAAAATCAACTTATTAACTTATTTAGAATTTGTAAATTAATGAAAGTTTGAAAAAAATTGTTAATACTAGTTAGTAAATATAATATAAATAGACATATTTAATTTTAGTCTTATTATTTTTAATATTTGTTTTATTTTATAGGAACGTATCATTTTAAATTTGGGGACATTTTTTAAATTTTCGTTAAAGAATTGGAAAATCCTATAATTTTATATTATATATGTGACGGTCCTTTTTCTAGGCGAACGTCTTTTTTTTTTCACAAGTAAAATTGTAATTTAAAGGATTTGAAAGTGGAAGACCTGAAATAAAATTTTGAATAAACTAGTGACGATAAAGAATAGGACATAAAAGAAACTAACGTATTATAAACTATATAAGCTAGTACTTTTAATCAGAATTTAAGTAACTTATGAAAATAGAATAATTTGAATGTATCTGTTGTTTTTTTTTATTAAATTTACTATTTTTGTATTTAATCTTTAATATTTTTCTATTTTTAGGTAATTGTTACTTGACATTATTACCTTGCATGCATTCGTATAGTGGTATAAAGCATTCTGATTGTTATCATAAAAGTATTTAAAAACAACTAATATAAAATATTTTAAGAATCATTAAAAGAGTTATCATAATTGAGGCCAGGCGGAGAGCGAAAATAAGTTTAAAATAGTATAATCGTTATTAATATTTATCTAAGAAAAAAAAACTTTAAAAAGAAAATTATTAGTAAAAACAAATTTCAAAGCTGAAAGTCGATGTATGAGCACCCAAACATAATTCCTACAATACAACGTTACCTCCAGTTAAATAGGAAAAAATAAAAATTAGTAAGACTAATTAGAATGATAATTTATTATTTATTTAACATATTCATTTTGATAAGCCATTTTTAGATAATACTGTTTTTAGTGTCAGGAATAGTTCTTTGCTTTTGATATCTTTAAGTGTAATGAAAATATCAGAACTACGTAATCCTTTTATAGGAAATACTTGTATGTTAAAATTTGTTAATCATAGAATATTTTAATTTAATTTTAAAAACTTTTATAATATTCAAATTAAAAGAATATTTAAGGAGGTTATTGCTAATTTCTAATGACATTATTATTAGAAGTGTAATTAAGAGGGTTATCATTAATTTTTAATAATAGTTGTGATGATTAAATTAGAATTCAGACCTTTGCTATTGTGCTTTTCCGATTATAATAACAACTACATTTAAAGAGGGTGCTATCATTACCAAATTCTTATTCTGCCTCTTCCTTTAAAAAATTTAAATTAATTATCACTTTATTCTTTAAACTTTTATAATTAACAATATTTTACTTTTATTATTTTAAAGTATTCTATAATAATCAAATTAGAAGTGCATTAAAAGTTATTATGGTTAAGTTTATAATAATTTATGTAATAACCAGATTGAAAGTGCATTCAAAATATTGTTATTAATATTATTTTAATTAATCAGCATATATTATTATTGCTATTATTATTTTAAGATTAGAAAACCCTTATTTACATCACATATAATTAGATTAATTTGTTAATGTGATTAATGAGAACTATTGAATTGGTTTTGATATATATATATATATATTTTCATCAATTTATTATCATTAATAACTATTATGTACTACCAGTGGAAAAACAGAGACCTGTATGCATTTTGAACACATAAAATACTAAAAAGTAACAATTAGAACAAATGCTGTGTGTTATTACTGTCTGCTCATCTCATTTTGGTTTTGTTACAAACAGAAATCATTATACAAAAATGAATTGAAATTAAAGTAGAATATATAATAAAATACTACTTTTTCTTTTTATGCTATGTTTTTGCCACTTGCATATCTTTTAAGATAGCAAATTTTGTTATGAATGATTTTGAAAACAAATTAAATTTAAATTTTAAGTTATGATTAAATATAAAGAATGGTTTTTCTTTTTTATAGTTTATTTATAACTTTCTAAAATCGGTTGTCATTTTTTATTGATCATATAAATGATTACCGGAGATGATTAATTATGATCAATTAGAGTTTCTTTTATAATCAGTCGCTTTTTTAAAAATTACTTATCTAATATTTTTTAAGATTCATATGAATGTTTTAGTTTTTTTAAAATTATTAATATTATTATTGATACTATTACTTAATAACGATCTTATTACTATTAACTTCGTGAGTAGTAATATTATAATTATTATTTGAGTATAATTATTAATATTATTATTATTAATAACAAAATTAATAATAATAATAATATTATCCACGAATACAAATATGTGGATAACTATTTTATGAAAGATTCGTAAGTAATTATAAGTTATATTTTATTACTGGACACATTTGCGATAATCATAATTTCTGTTTTACTTACTAATAAATATTCGAAAATAATTTTATTTTATTGTCAGATACAACTTCTTAATAATTGGTGAGTAACATATTTATCAATTAATTATATTTGTATGTGTAAATTAAAAATCTCTGATAATGTGTTCAAAATGTTTTGTATATATTAAAATCTTATGAGAAGTTTTACATATTTTTTACTTTGAAGACAAATGTCTGGGATGAAGAGTTAATTAATTAAGCATGATTATACTTTTTAGTTGAATGATTTGGAAGGATGTGTTGCATTAAATTGATGTGAAAATTGACTTTGACTAAAAATTTAATAGTTATAATGGATTAACGTATAACTGATTTCCTTGGATTTGGAAGTTTGAAGTGGTCAAGAATTTTTTTTTTTTAAGTTACACGTTTAACTTTAGATTGTAGTGTTTTTTATGAAAGTGTTGAGTTAATAGGTTGCATTTTGATTGCATGACATAATTGTATTGTATTTTTTGTTTCAACTACAAATAATAGGTTTTATAACATATTAAAATGAGTAAAATTGGATAATTGAACAGTTGAATGGCAATCTTAGATTTTGAATTTTTATTTATTTATGTATTTTAACTCAATGATGGTTAATTTCGTTAAGTAAATCTCAACCTAATATCAATTTGAAGATTTAATCAATTAGATTTGTTCAATAAAAATTGTCTTTACTCGGTGAATCTCAATACCAGAATAAATAAATAATTTAAATATTTAAATCATCTAATAAGGCTAAAATTTGCTTAATTGACTTAAAATTCGCTCGACAAACTAGTCTAACTCTATTATATGAACCACAATTTCGTTATGTATTTTGCATCTACCTTTTTAAATATTCTATCTTGAGTATTAGTGAATTAAAAATATATTATGCATTATTATGTGTTGTTTATCTCACGTGATAGGAAATTAATTGAAAATTATATAATGTGCATAAATAATTAATTGAATAATATGTATGTATCAATATTTGGGAATGAGACTATTGAAATATTGAGATATGTGATATAAAGTTAGAAAAATCAAAAGAGATATCCAACTGTAATAATACATTGAAAATTATTATAGTTGAATAGGCAAATGTACTGTGTGGTGAAAAAAAAAAACAAATATTTTATAAGCATATGATTACGTATCTATTAGAACCTGAAGAAATAATAATCTTCTTAAAGACTGTGTACACATGTACGTGGCTTTAAGTTATATATATATATATATAATAATAATAATAATAATAATAAAAGACTATAAAACAATAAATGTCTAATTTTCTTACTACTATCTTACACAACTATTGCATATTCACACAACAAATTACACAAAAAGTAATACAATGTATTAATTAAAAATTATATTTCTAAAACAAATCCAAAATCTTACCTAATTTATTTTATATAATTTGTAATTATTCCACTGGATTATTCTTTATTTTACCAATCATAATTACTGAATAAAATATTTAGTTGGTTTGAATTTTTTCAACCATTATTACATTATAATATATATATATATATATATATATATATATATATATATATATATATATATATATATATATATATATATATATATATATATATATATTTTTTTTTTTTT
>Ga0099824_1004538_pt1 | contig 19958 bp, 14 predicted proteins | sample SiratrowhiteBW_FD_76837 | JGI IMG/M metagenome (GOLD analysis project Ga0099824, IMG submission 76837) | Root nodule microbial communities of legume samples collected from California, USA - Siratro white BW | ecosystem: Host-associated > Plants > Roots > Nodule | place: USA: California... | reverse complement strand
CCTCAATTTCTCTAAAGGTCTTTCTTTACATAATATTCTTATTCCTTTCAGACCTTCACCACATCATATACTTACCTTATCATATTTACTTTCAGGTTCTAGTCAGATCATTGCTCAATATTACCAGCTAGTTCGTCTTGGCCAAGAGGTGAGCTTGTATAGTTCAATATTTCAATTATATTTTCTATTAGAACTTGGATATATATATATACTTATCTCTCTTATTGAATTTACCAGGGTTATCGGAGCATAATGGAGAACTGCAGAGAAAACGCAATGGTGGTGAAGGAAAATTTGGAGAAAAGTGGACGCTTTAACATACTTTCAAAGGACAATGGTGTTCCTGTGGTGGCATTTTCTCTGAAAGACCGAAGCCAGTACGATGAGTACAAGATATCAGAGATGCTGCGACGCCACGGTTGGATCGTGCCAGCTTATCCAATGCCACCAGCTGCACAACACATCAATGTGCTTCGTGTGGTGATAAGGGCTGAGTTTTCACGCACCCTTGCTCAACGCCTAGTTTCTGACATATACAATGTGCTGCATGAACTTGAAAAACCACATCCTCCCAAAGTGATCAACAACGTTACGGAAGAGAAGAAGGATTTGGTTGAAAGCGGGGTTAAGAAAACTGCATTGGACGCACATAGGGAAATCATTGCTCAAGAATCCAACAAGCGTCAGAAAATCATGGCTGCGTAGCTAGGGAACTCCGCCTCACCATGCCAGTTAAATAAGGAGCCTTCACTATTTGTTTGTTCTAACTCCATCCAAATTACCCCTTAACTATAGTTGATTCATTCTTTTCTCAAAGTTATGTCATTTGGCTTACTACCCCATTAGTTTATTTTCCTACAAATTGATGTCAATTGAGATACCTAATTCACATTAATGTATTTGTTTTAAAGATTCCACCACATTTAGCAGTACCAAAGCTTCCACTAAAGGCTTGAACTTCCTAATTGTTGTACTAGAGAATTGATGAAGTTAACTTTCATCCACATCTGGAAGAACTCCAATTAGTGCATTTTATCATGCACTATATATCTTATCGTTCTTTATAAGCTGTTGTTTAAATCTAAAAATAATTACCAACTTTTATCTTATCATTTTTTATAAGCTTAGTTCTCACTTTGGTCCATATATTTTAGAAAATCCACAATTTTTGTTCTTAAATTATCTATAATTTTCTTTTCAAAATTTTACTTCCTTCATTTTTCATTATCTATAATTTTGGTTCTTAAATTTATTTTTATTTAATTTTGACCCCTTAATTATAATTATCCGTATAAATTTTTCTTAATAAAAAAGATATTGTTATAAAAAACTAAAAATAATATGATTAATATTAATAGAAAAATAATTTCATTAATATTAACCAGGAAATCTTGATTAATATTGAAAAAACAAACTTCGAGAAACTTTTACTTACATCAGTAAAAATTAATCTCAAAACAGACCTACATTAAAAAAAAATAGTCAAAAATAGACAGCATAAATCAATTTTATAACGTCAATCTAAAAATGATCGTGACTAACTCAAATTAGAAAAAAAATCTTAATTGACATTAATGACAAAAAAAATGATGTAAAGTTGATAATGCCCCGATTTCAATCTAGCCGGTGACATATAGGTCGAGTTAAGAAAATAATAGGAAATAAAGAGACAAATTTGTGACAGGGCGAGAGTATGATGAATTTCAAACTCTTATTTTAGGTAGAATTATAAATTCTCTAATTTTAAAGAATTAAATTACTTTTTCCAATTTTTAAAATTTTAATTTCTTTTAAAACTCATTTTTCAAATAATATATTTTGTCATTAAACATTTCAAATTCTTCATAAAAATAGTTACCTTCTAAAGTTTCTCCATCTAAACACATAGTATTTAATAAAATGACAAACACATCTTAAAACCCACTTCCCTTGTATTTTTAATAAAATAATGCTCATCTCACTTATGTTTTTAATAATTGATAATTACCTATATTATTTATATAATAATAAGATATTGACTAAACTTTTTTTTTTCAAAAAATTGTTAGTATGAGTTGTATATACCATAATTATTACAATATATTCTAGAATAGGAATATTTGATTTCTCACAAAATTGAAATATACTTTCTATTATATATAACTTTATCAGAAACCCTAAACCTTAAGAAAAACCCTAGACCTTAAAGCATGTACAATGTAGAAAATGAAGTATATTAATTATACTATTGTTTGACATGGTAATATAGTAGGTATGATATTGTATAATGTCGAATTGAATCAAATATGATATTTCAAAACTTGTATTTAAAAATATGTGACGATTAATTCAGTAAAATTTTATTAAGTTTCCATATTGTCTGATTATTCTAAATTGTCTAATAGTTCAAGATCATTTGATGGTTCAAGTGTTTTGTCTTGATCAATGTGTTTTCCTTCATTAGTGTGTTTGTCTTTGAGATATGGTGGTATCAAACAAACAACCTTACATCAGACCTTAACCTCATCATTGTCTTTATCATCTGAAGAGTCTGTCTAAGTGATAGTATAGGTGTGATTTACAGAAATTAGTAATGGTAGTTATGTTATATAAAGAGGACCTTGTAATAACAATTGTAGTTAACTATGGTTTGTAAGTTCAAGTGTATAATAGAAAACTACTAGTTGAGCGGCAAGAGTTCACTGAGAGAGAAACTTCATGTTGCAATCTTTGTTTTGATAGCAAATTGTGTCATGAACATAAATTGAAGTTCATTAACACTTTAGTTAAACTATGTTATTATGTGCGTGATTAATATTTCTTGTTCCTTCCTTCGTTTACCTTTTAACAAATTCTTTTACTCCTATTGTTTTATCGTTTGTGTGATAAATGATTTGTAATGAGTTTGCTTAAGCCATTCCATAACAAACTAGTACGGTAAACAAGGAATTTGATCTTCATGACTTTCACAAAGTGTGGGGTTGGAAAATTCATTAAGATGAATGATTTCGGATTGTGTCGGTTAAATATGTGTGTTCTTCTAGTTCAATAGGAATTCTTTGAAACTTTGAAAATGAGAATCCAAGCTTGATGTAACCATCATGAAGAAGGACAAGAGAATGTTGATGAAGAAGGTACACAATGTGATTTTTTTTACTCTTAGTGACAAGGTGTTGAGGCAAGTATCGAAGGAAAAATGGTCAAAGCTTGAGAGCTTGTACGTGATGAAGTCTCTAGTAAACTATTTGTATGTAAAGCAAGCGTTTTACTCATATATGATAAGTATTGAAAAGGCAATTGGCAAACAACTTAATGAATTCAATAAGTTGATTCTTGATTTGAAGAATATTGACATTTAGATTGACGATGAGGATTGGGCATTTTTGTTATGTTCTTTGCCTAAGATGCATGGTCATTTTAAGAAAACCATGTTGAATGGAAGAGAGACTCTCTCTCTTGAGGAGATTTAAGTTACACTAGGCTCAAAAGAGTTGAATTTGAAATTCGGCATAAAGATGTCCAATGTTGGAAATGGCCTTGTAACAAGGTGAAGTTCATCTACTAGGAATAAAGAAGGAGTTAGAAGGCTTGTCTATAAGGGATAATGAAGATAGAAAGAGTTACATATTCATGTTCTTAAATTCTTATTCAAGTATTGTTCTTAATTATTTTTGTGATGTTGTGTACGAAATTATTGATGTTTGTTAAATGCTAACGATTAACCTATTCTTGATGAATTATTCACGTACATGTTTATTCATGTTAAAGAGTAAAAAAAACTTTTTGTGATCAACTTTTATTGACACCAAAGGTATATTTTTTGATTGATTAACCTTAAAAACAAGTTATGAAGTGATTGTAAGTTTGTTCAATATATATTTCTTAATATATATTTTTTAATAGTAAATTAACCTTAAAACCAAGTTATGAAATGATGGTATGATTATTCAACATCATTTTCCAAACCATAAATGCTTATTTTTATAGAAAATTTTCAAAGTTTATTAAGAAATATATCTATTCAAATTAAATAATACAAGATAAAATATTTAATTCCGATATTTGTCAACACTGCTATTACACATGTTTTCTCAAATGCTAATGGTTAACTTATTTTAATGAATTATTCATATTCGTGTTCATTAGTCCAAAAAAAAATTTTGTAATAAACTTTTAAACGAAACTAAATATATATTTTCTCATAATTATTAATCTTAAAGGCAAGTAATTGTAAGATTGTTCAACATCAGTTTCCATGCCATAAATATTTATTTTTATATAATTTCAAAACTTATTAAAAATATTTTTATTCAAATTAAATAATATAAGATAAAGTGTGTAATTCCATCTATCTGACAAAACAATTTAAATGTTAAACCTATTCTTTAATTATTTGTATTAAAGAGTCTTAAAATATTTTTATTCAAATTAAATAATATAAAATATATTATATAATTTTATTTATATCCACACTACAAGAAAAAAGTTATTTAGAGACTAATTTTTAGCTACCAAATGAAATGGATGCTAATTATGACAAAAATAGTTACTAAATTAGATTTTAATTGTTAAATAACTACAAAATAGAAGTAATGATTGAATTTAATAACCAATTAAGTCAAAATAATTGGTATCTATATTTAGCTACCAAGGTTTTATTGACCAATACCATTAGTCTCTAACTTAATTAAATATTAATTTAGAATCTAATAGCATAGGTCATTAAAAACTTGGTAGCTAATGTTAGATATCAATTATCTTAACCTAATTGGTCACTAAATTCAATAATTACTTCTATTTTGTAGTTATTCAGCAATCAAAATTTAATTTGGTGACTATTTTGATTATAATTAACAACCATTTCATTTGATTACTAAAAATTAGTCTCTAAATAACTATTTTCTTATAGTGCCAAAACACTCTTGCTACCCATACCCTTACCTATTAATAAATTAGACATGTTTGTTAGATTTTAACATGCTATCTTAATCATGATGAATTATTCATATTTTCATTAATGTTAAAGAGTCCAAAGAATCTCCTAAACATTTCATATTTAAGAGGCTACTATCCATAATCTTCTTCCTGATGAATTATTCATATTCATTAATGTTTTATATTTTCACAATAACATCACATATTTAAGAGACTACCGATAATCTTAATCATGATGAATTATTCATATTCATTAATGTTAAAGAATCCAAAAAATTTTGTAATCATTTATATTTTCACAATCTTCTAAACATTTTATATTTAAGAGACTAATATCCATAATTTTAATTATGATGAATTATTCATATTCATTAATGTTAAAAGAGTCCAAAGAGTTGTGTAATCATTTATATTTTTACAATCTTCTAAACATTTCATATTTAAGAGACTGCTATCCATATCTATAACTGATATATTTATATTTAACTTCTTTCATTTTTTTTATTAAATTAATTTTATAAAAAAATATAAATTCTAGCATGTTTGATCTAAGAATCTAAACTAAACATTCCTATATTTATACTTGAATACTGGATTTTTTACCCATTCATGTATAATTTTTTACAAAACTTTCAAAATAAGTATTTTTATTTTAATTTTTATTATAGATAAATTATTTTAAGTTGATATAATTTTATTATGAAAAAATTATGTTATTATAACATAATTTAATTTAATTCAAAATAAAATTATATTATTATGACACGATTAAGATTTTAATGTAAAACGTGAAATCATATTAATATAATACAATTTAAGTTATTATGAAATTATATAATTTTAATGTAAAACGTAAAATCATATTGATATGATATAATTTCGGTTATTATGAATTATTCTAAAATTATAGTAATATCACATAATTTCAATTTAATTTTATTACATGTGTGATGATAGCACAATTTTATTATTTTTTTAATAACACAATCGTGACAACTTTACATAATTTATACATAATAAAAATATTTGTTTTTTTCACCTATCCTGATAATTTAAAAGAAAATAAAATAAAACCTCTGAACACTGCCCCTACCTGTGAGCATCCTTAAAAACCCTTAACAAGCATAGTTGACATTCCGTGTTTCTTAGCTTAGAGAAACCACTCTGGTCTTACCCTTCCCTTCCTCTGTCATAGCAAGCACGAACCTTCTGCCCCATGCATATTGTCCACGTCAGCCTCCATTTATGCCCGACTTCAATAGCAATAGTAGTTCGGTAAAACATTGGTTTGCTAAATATTTATGTTGTTTACAGCAGCATCAATCTACTACCCTAGATATGTTACTATCATGCAGATGAACTCATAAAGTTCCACCAAACTAAAGTTTGAATTCAGAATATAAAATTAATGACTGATTCTCTCAGGTGTCAAAATTAAAAGTTTCTGTAAGCTCACACATCTCCATATAAAATTTACTATTCAAAAAATCTAATTTCATTATATTTTAATCTTATTTAATATATTAAAGTTATGAAACAGAAATGAACTACTAAACACTAAACCATATTTGACAATAACTAAAACATGAAATATAAAGATTAAGTTTGAGAAAACTTTTTAATAAAAAAAATATAATTTAAAAAGAAAATAAAATTGACTTTTTCAAAAGTTAAAACAAATTATATAAAATTTCTATAAATTTTTTTAATATTTGTTAATATTAACTTTCATTTAAATTAGTGTTAAGTGAAGAACTTAGTTTTATATTACTTCTATATTTTTATTTTTATTTTTTTGAGAAAACTTGTTTAAATATATCCTAATTGATTGAAAAGATTAATCTAGAATTGCTCGTATTTGCACGTTTATATGTATCAACATGATAAAATAAAACACACAAAATAATACTAAAGACAAGGTGGTACAATAAACATGTTGGTTTTTGTTTTATCTACACTAAAGAAAAGACTAGTGAAAACTTATACGACTTGTATGCTAGTGTTTGACATTTTTAAAAATAATCTAAATCATTATTAAATACTGTAATTAAAATTATAAACTAGATAATTTTTCACATTTTTAAATTCTTAATTAAAAATTACAAAAGAAAGAAACTCACATTTAAAATTTTTTAAAAGTATTTTAAGTCAGGTGTACAGATTTTTTGGAAAAATATTGTGTAAACTAAATGAGAGAATGTCATTATGATATTTAAATTTTTAATATTATAGGATTATATGTTATTTTAAATATTTAATATTAGTTGTTATTATTAAGAGATACATAATTCAAATATTATGATTATTTAAGTTTGAATTTAATTTCTGAAATTTTAATTTTCACATATTATAAATAAAGTACGTATATTTTTATACATTTTTATGATGAGACTATAAAAGCTAGCTTATCACTATATTTTACCTCTATTGGTAAAATGAATGATTAAAGCATAAACCTTACATTTCAAATATTAAATAGTTGTTTTCCCACAAATCAATTTTGGTGTTATTAAAGCATAATGAATTCATTATGAGATGTTGGTATGAAGTATTTTATTTTATTAATATAGAAAATATTTGAAAAAGTTGGCCAGAAGATACAAACTATGTGCTGCACAATAAATAGGCGAGGTGTCCTAGAAACAAAAAATAAATACTAGCAGCAGAAACACGGTGAAAACTAGTTACTAACAGCACATTAATAACTCATCTGATTTCCCTAGAAAATAGAAAATAAAAGAAAAATTACAAAAGTCTATAATTATGCATCCTTTTCCATAGCCTTCTGCCATGCAAAGAAAATTTGCAACCTATAAATACCACAACCTCCTTCTTCATCTACACACTTCAAAAACAAGCTATTTCATTGTAGTATTTCATTGTAGTACCAACTATTCTCTCAACAACATTATAACACAATGGATTTTTCAAAAAACTCGTATGAGTCTGACATCTTTTTTCATTCTAACCTCGCTTCTCGCTTTGACAGAAACTCTCTTCCCTTGTATGTATATGTTTTCCTTTCTCATTATGCATGCCTACTCCTTTTGTTATATAATCACTCTTTAGTTTGATTTTCTTTCTCCAAAGGTAATTTAATGAAAGTTGTTTTGGTCATATTTGCAGGTTTTCCATGCCTGAGGACTCCATGCCGAAGGAGGCTGCTTACCAGAACATACACGATGAGTTGCAGTTTGATGCTATTCCAAAGTTCAACTTGGCTTCCTTTGTCACCACTTCCATGGAGGAAGAGTGTAACAAGCTCATCATGGAATCCATCAACAAGAACTATGTAGACATGGATGAATATCCTATCACCACTGACCTTCACGTAATGATTTTTTTATGTTCTTTATAGATGAGATAATTTTACTTTTGGTGATTGAGGCTCTCACTAAATTTTTGAAAACAGAATCGGTGTGTGAACATGATAGCCCGATTGTTCCATGCGGAGGTTGGAGAAAATGAGAATGCGGTTGGAGTAGGAACTGTGGGATCATCTGAGGCCATAATGCTGGCAGGGCTTGCATTCAAGAAGTGGCAGAACAAGCGTAAGGCAGAAGGCAAGCCTTATGATAAGCCTAATTTGGTTACTGGTTCCAATGTGCAAGTATGTTGGGAGAAATTTGCCAGGTACTTTGAGGTGGAGTTGAGAGAAGTGGAGGTGAGAGAAGGGTACTATGTGATGGATCCTGCCAAAGCCGTTGAGCTGGTTGATGAGAACACTATTTGTGTTGCTGCAATCTTGGGTTCAACCTACAATGGAGAGTTTGAAGATGTCAAGCTCTTGAATGACTTGCTGCTACAGAAGAATAAGCAAACTGGGTAAGTAATGTTCCACTATGTAACGCTCCTTTCCAACTAAAGTGTTACTAATTTGGTAAAGTTGTGATATTACAGATGGGATACTCCTATTCATGTGGATGCTGCAAGTGGTGGATTCATTGCTCCTTTCCTTTATCCAGAGCTGGAGTGGGATTTCAGACTGGAATTGGTGAAGAGCATAAATGTTAGTGGACACAAGTATGGGCTTGTTTATGCTGGTATTGGTTGGGTCATTTGGAGGACCAAGGACGACTTGCCCCAAGACCTTGTCTTCCATATTAATTACCTTGGAGCTGACCAACCCACCTTCACTCTCAATTTCTCTAAAGGTCTTTCTTTACATACTATGTCTACTCCTTCCAAACCTTCATCACACCATATACTTACCTTTTCATATTCACTTGCAGGTTCTAGTCAGATCATTGCTCAATATTACCAGCTCATTCGTCTTGGCCAAGAGGTGAGCTCCTATAGTTCAATATTTCAATTATATTTTCTCTTAGAACTTGGATATATATACTTACCTCTCTTGTTGAATTTACTAGGGTTATCGGAGCATAATGGAGACCTGCAGAGAAAACGCAATGGTGCTAAAGGAAAATTTGGAGAAGAGTGGACGCTTTAACATACTCTCAAAAGACAATGGTGTTCCTGTGGTGGCATTTTCTCTGAAAGACCGAAGCCAGTACGATGAGTACAAGATATCAGAGATGCTAAGACGCCACGGTTGGATCGTGCCAGCTTATCCAATGCCACCAGCTGCACAACACATCAATGTGCTCCGTGTGGTGATAAGGGCTGAGTTTTCACGCACCCTTGCTCAACGCCTTGTGTTTGACATACGCAATGTGTTGCATGAGCTTGAAAAGATGCATCCCCCCATAATAGCCAATAACATTATGGAAGAGAACAAGATCTTAGTGAAGAGTGAAGTGAAGAAAACTGCAATGGATCCACACAAGGAAGTCATTGTTCAAGAATCCACCAAGCGTAAGAAAATCATGGCTGCCTGATTAGGGAGCTCTATCTAACTATGCCAACTAAAAAGGAGTCGTCCCTCATCCCATTCAAAATCCTCCTTTAACTATATTTATTTCCTTTCCAAAAATTTTGCTCATATCATTGTTAGTTTGTTTTGGTATGATTCCAGTCAATTGAGATATGTAATTCACTCTATGTATTTTTTATATTATTCCACTCATTAATCTTGTTATGAAAGATGAATTGTTATTGCCAATGTGAGATCGGGTTTAAAAAGGTACTCAAAAGAGAAAACGATAAGAAAATAAAATAAATTGCCTTATTGGCATTAATTGTTTTTTATAACTAATGTGAGAGTTAAAAAAATTATATACCGTTACATAAAACACTCCATAAAAAAAAAAAAAAAAAACATGGAACCAACTAAACTCATGCTAAAAAAACATACAAAACAAAAACAAGAAAAAGATAAGAGAGACATTAGAAAAGCGATCACCAATTTGTAAGATTAGAATGACCAAATTAATTAAATAAAACTGTAATTAATAGATTATTTAAAATTTTAATATAAGATAAATTGAATTTATAGGTTATTTAAAATTTTATGAAAAAAATACTTTTTATAAGATTACATTTTATATTTTAGTATCTTTTATTTTTTATTTTTTAGTATCTTTTAATTCTTTTACTGTATAGTTTTCACTATCTTTTCCTGTGTATATAGTAAAAAGAACATTTTCACTCCCCCTCTCTTTTATGATAGGGAAATTAAGGGTTTCTGTGAATTTTGTAGTTTTTTTGAATTTTAAAAATATAACTTTTATCTTTCATTATATAATTGACTAAAAGATTAATTAAGATTAATAAAGTAAAAGATAGAATATAAATAATTAAATTAGTTAATTTGAATCAATTCATAGATAATTAATGTATATATTATTTGAATATTATTATTATTATTAACAATAACATGGAAGGGGGATTTAAATACTAAAAAAAATCAATTATTATATTAGATAAAATTTTGAAACTCATTCATTCTCGCCACAACCACCAACCTTGATCAAGCCACCCAAGCCCTCGACCACTCTTCTCACACCTTTCCAAATTCTCAGTTCTTCATTGTTATTTTACTCACCGTTACCTTCTTTCTCTATTACACTCTTAGGATTATTTTTTTTCTTTTAGAAAAAAAAATTATTGTAGTTTTACAGTGCAAGATATTATAAAATAAGATTAATTTTATATAAAAATATTTTATCAATAACTATATAAAAACACACCAAAAATATCTTCTATCATAAACAAAGAGAATTTAAGATGAGAGTAAATTCACACAAAATGATATAGTAGCACGAGAAGAGACCATCAATTAGTAAGATTAAAAGGATCCAATAAGATTAAGAAAGCAGTAATTATTTAAAATTTTAATACAAAATAACTTAAATTTGTAGATTATTAAAACTTTATAAAAAAAACTTTTTACACGGTTACCTTTTATTTTTAACTATATTTTACTTCATATATATGCTAAACAGAAAATTTTCACTTTCCCTCTTTCTTGTATGGAGGGGAAAATAAGGGTTTGTGCAGACGTTGTAGATTGTTTTGAAATTTTTCAAAACATATAACTTTAATCTTTCATCATATAACTTAATAAGAATCTAATACAGTTGCATAAAATAAAAAAGAATTTGTTTCTATAAGAATATATCGCTATAATACTATGCATTTTAATTAAGCAATAATAATAATAATTAAATAAAAAGCAATTGATAAAATTAATTCTTAAAATTATGTCGTTATATTAGTCTTTAACACTAAAATCACTACAAGATAATCTATCCATATATAATTACTATACATATTAGTTTTGTTAGAGAAACTTTAAAATCATATTTAAATTATTATTATAATTAATAATAATAGTATTAATAATATGATTAATAAGAAGAATATTAATAATAATCTTCAACTATTTTTTTTATTCAGATACGCAGGCCGAATCAAATAAAACAAGTCACAACACGTGAAAGAAAAATACATCCACTAGATTATTGACCTAATATTAATAATTGAAAAACCAAGATAAGCAAATACAGTAAAAGAAAAATATGAATATAACTAAAACAAAGGGACAAAATAGAATGTAGTAAAATAAGAGATCATTTTTATTAAACCTCAAAAAATAACATACAGTTCCTAAATTAAGATTAATATTAATATTTGTAGTTTTACAAACTACAAATATGTACAACATTTCATTTGTTTAATAAACACAGAAAAATGTCTCAATCAACTGCTAGGTCTTTGTTGTCTTCGAAAATTGGATCTCTATGTGGTGATTCAGATTGTGATGCAAGCTATTCTGCATGCTTCTTCACATCCCTGAAATTGGAGAATGATATATACAAAAGAATAAATATTGACGCAAAATTTAGAGAGAAAAAGAGTGTAGATTATGAGATGTAAAAGTAACTGACATGCAACGAGGAATGTGACATGCTGAGTCTGTACAATTCCTTGAGTGTAAAGTTATTCCTTGCCAAACCTTCTTACAATTTTGGCATCCTCCAGAAACTCCAACAGTACAGCTACTGGCATGAGCAAACAACTTCTTGATTTTAAGGCAGTAGGGGTAAGTGCATGGTTGAGCTTGAGTTGAATGACACTGGGATGCGTGCTTCATAACATCCAGCAGTTCTTGCAACTGCATGGTAAGGCTAGCTCAGCAAGCATGCATGCATGCATATTATATCATAAGAACGGAAAATAAAACTAAAGTTCATACCATTACTGTGTTCTGCTTTGACTCTTGACTTCCTAAAGGAGATTTTGTTGTTGAACAAGCTTCACTCAACGTGTGTGCATGGCATTTAGCACCTCTTGCGGTATGGCATGCAGAGCAGACAGTGAAGTCAGGGCAATTCTCACATTTCCAGTAACACTGGCTAACAATGCGTTTACAGCAAACGCGACAAATTGTTCCAACAGTCGTTTGAGTAGGGTTGCTCAAAGAATGGAGGATCATCATTGAGGAAAACTTGGCTCGACGGAGTGAATCAAACTGAAGCCTATTCCTTTGGCAAAAGCTAAGAAACTTATATCTGGAGTCAAATAATTCATTAAAGATGATATCTTTCTCCTTAGTTGTATCACAAGGGATGTGTCCCACAAGGACCTGGAAGTAGAGGCACACAATTCAAATATGTATGGTGTTTCAAAAACTCACCAAGGGTTGATGAGAAAATCCTATGAACTTAAAGGTTTGGAAGGAAGTACCTGAAAAAGTTTGTGACTCTCGCCTTTGACAGAAGTGTGTGAATCAAAGGTGTGACATCTGAAATATCATATGAAAGGCAAATTAAGTAAGCCACTTTTGTTTCTTGTCTTGATATCAAATATAAAGCAGAAAGCTTAGCAGTAGTATGTAACATAAAATATACTAGGGCTGAAAGGGGAAAAGTAGTTCAAATACTTGGTTTTTAAGGTATCCTCTCCTTTCACACTCCTGAAATATCTTGCACTCCTTGCAAAACCATCGCTTTCCACACTCTATCGCTTTATGGCAGTGGATGCAAACATACTGAAGTTGAACTACCATAAAATCTTCCTTGAAAGGTGATATGGTTTCTCCCAGCTGTGTATAGGGTGGTAAAAAGCAAAAGAAGAAAGATCAAGTAACAGCTAATAAATATGGAACAACATTTCATTCAAACATGTACAAAAGCATATATATCGCAGGATTACACTACACTAAGGAAACTGTGAAGAGCTAATATAATAAATAGACGAGGGTTAGAAACATACTTTCTGCATCACCAGAATGTCTTTGGCAGTTCTTTTTGAAAGATTTACATATCCCATCGACTTTAAAGATCTATTTGGTATTAATTTCAACATCTTACTACGGTCTCCTCCGGTAGATTGTTCAATCTTTCTGGCTTCATCCATTGCAGCGCCAGACCAAAAGTCCCCGTCAAAGTAAGGCAAACGAGCAGCCGTTACCTTGGATTCACGTTTTCCCGTAGGAAGAAAGAAATAATCATATATGTTAGATAAACCAACAACAATATCTTCTTCAGCAGCCTTTGTTATTGCTGAATGATACCTGCATGAATCAAACAAACAACATGTATCTATACATTACTCAATTGTTACATACAAGTGCTAATTTTTTGAACGATGATGAAATTAATAAAAGAATCATATAACACCACTGCAATAGCACAACACCTACATGTAAAGTAAACACACATAACGAGAAAGAAAGACATACCAATGTCGTAGTTGATCTTTCTTCGGAGTTTTTTGAGATTTAGGATGACAATAGAATATGAAATCGTCTCCCTTTGTAGGTGGACAGGACCATATATAACAAGTTGTAAACCCTCGTTTCTTGCAAAAATCAAGATATCCAATCTGAGAACAGAAAAAGCACATGAATGGAAGAAATTGGTTGCTGTTACTGCTTACCATGTCAATTAATTGGTATAACAAAAGATGTTTCCTTACAAAAATACAAAGCACATAATTGGAAACTAAATTTTGAAAACACGTACCAATATCTCGTGGTAGACGAAGGTGCGGAGAGATTCTGTAGCCGATATCTTCATTTCCGGCCTAAAATACTTAACAGAATCGAGATATGAAATGTATACAGAACGCTTATTTGGATAGTCGCATTCTGAGCCAAACTCTTGAGTATACATTGCAAATAGACATACATCCATTCCATCAATATGTTGAAACAAAAGAATAACCTGAAACAGAAGTAAATATCGTTACTACAAACAGTTTAATTAGAAATAAATATATTTATTGATTAATCACTTTACTTACTTTTGATGAGCAAGACAACTCTGTGAGATAATTATCCTTATCAAAGATGTCGAGAAATTCATTCTTCACTTCAATTTGTTTATCAATAGATAATACAACTCTAACAAAAAAATTGTCTTTCACAAAACCCTAGCAATTTGAGTCACAGGAGTCAAATCAGAAAAGATAAACTTTTTAATTTAATATGTAAGAGGGTTAAACAAAGTGTACCCATGCATGCTCAAACATAGCTAATTAAAATTTTTTACTTCAATAGTCTTACCTTTTTTTCTGGATTTTTATTCTCCTCAACTTTTAACCCAAATTTACTGAGCCTCTTAAAAAGTCTCTCCTCTATGTGGTCACTAAGTACGGTTTTTGGCAAGTCTTTAGCCATAAGAGGTACATGCACATAATTTCTATTTTCATTTAGGCAACATAAAAGGCATATATAATCAGCACTGTTATCCAAATCACTTGTATGGTTATACAGTGCACATATTTGATGTTGCCACCTTTTGCATTTACTACATTCAACCTACTGGAGAAAACAAAACAACAGTAATCATATGTGAGTTTCAAATTTTCATAAAAATAAAGTATAGTATAAAAACATTATTAAACTTACTGCTTCTTCACATTCTCTATTATTTTTTATTTTGTGAAGATCTGTCTTGGAAATAGTTATCCCATTGAATGTGATGTTCACACCTTGGGCAGTCTTATAGCATGTAGTGCAAAAGCAATTTTGTGTATCATCTTCTTGTCTTATGTGGTAATAATATGCATTATGCCTGATGTTGATGCCGCAACAAAAGCAATAAATTGGTTGGGGGCATAGTGTTTCCATTGAACATAATTGACATTTGTAAGCATCACTTTTTGATTCTCCCTACATCATATCCTGTTAAGAGAAAGGGTCAACTTGTATATGTTCAACAAATTCAAAAAATAAACTTGTCAACTATTGAACAAAGAAGTCATGGAAAAGAAAGAAGACAAATCTTAATAGAATATTTGAGAGAAAAAAAAATATCATACAATAAAGATATCTAAGCAAAGGATACACGTAATATTATTGAAACAAATCAAGGTAACGGAAAAAAAAGTAAGAGATGTTATAATGACCTTTTTGAGGCTTATAATGTGTTCTTCTATTTGACTTCTTGTTAAAGAATTACTTGAGGAAACAGTATTAACAGTTGAATTTGTCCTCTTTTCTTTTTCTTGAGAATTTAGTTCAATGACTTTCTTTGTAACATTGAAGTCATCTTGGTTGAATTCTCTTTTTCCTTGTTTTTCCTTTGCATTTGAAGCCATGGATTCTTTGCAATCAGTTTCAGTTTCCATATTGCAATCAGATTCCGTGATAGCATCCACTAGTTGTTGTTGTTGACTTTCACATCATGTTTTTTCCTTGGTCCCTCTGAATTTGACATGTTATGAGCTTTCGTACCTTCGTATATAATTGTTTCGCTCTCAATAGGTTGACCAAATGTAACATCCATTAAATCATTTTTTATCTCACTGTTGCTTTCAGAAACAAAAGCTAGGTTTGTAATCTGTTCCAGCTTGCACTCCGTTGCAGACCCAACCTTTCTTCTTTTGGTCAGTGGTAGCATGAATTCAGTAGGGCAATCATTTTTTCTTTTAACCGAGCTCAATCTATTAAACTCTAAGTGATCCTTAGAAATACCAACTTCTTTCCACGGTTCACATATATAACAATCATCATTTGTATAAGTTTCAAAAGGTTTGTGATTCTGTTGAAAATCTTGCTTCTGGTATTCGTCTTGCCTTATATTTCTAGGGTTGCTGGAGCCCGGAAAATGATCGAATACTTCTGAAAATTCAAGCCATACATTATATATTAAATTAATAGTTTTAGAAAAGGTAAAACAAAAAACAAAACATGGTACCGGTAATAAAATCTGAAGTACAAACCAAATGACTTGGAACTTGATTCCGAATTGCTTCTCGCAACAGATGCAGCAGGAAACATAGAAAGCACATTCAAATCAGTGTATTTCGGGATCGAGGACAACCCTTCTTTCGGGAAGTCATATGTATTATCTACAGCAACTGCACAAAAGTCAGTTGCATTAATGCAAGGATGAACGACTCTCTGTAAAGCATTTCCTTGTACACTTATATTAGACCAAGAATGCAATGAGTCAGAAGAGGACAACATCTTAGATGTGCCAGTAATACAGTTGTTTACTTGACAACTTTTATTTGCACGCAACTCACTGACTTTTGTCTTTAATCGCTGCAGCAATGTCTGCCTATTCATATACTCTTCCTGCTATGCCAAACATGTAAGAAGAAAATTCATGAATAAATCCCCGAAGCATAGATAGTTTCATGCTTAGATAGTTTCAAAACATACCTGTGAAACAGCATCCATAAATAGCTGGTTTTCCAGAATATTTACAGTATCATATAACGGCCTTTGCTCGAAGTGCATTTTGGATATGAAAAATTTAAAACTATAAGTAAACTTTAGTTAGTCTCAACTTAATGACAACTTTGTGATGAAGCAAATGTTAGCACTAATAACTTCAGTATCTTTATATCTTATAGGGATAAAATTTATAAAGTTCAAGGCATGACATTTCTAATCATATTACGGTAGTTGCTAATTTCAGGATGCTTACGCCAGTCAGAGAACATTCTAACTTGATTACTTATATTATATTGATGACTTGAATCAAAACCTCTTGCAAAGGAAGGTTTGCGACAAATGATGAAGAATATTTTGGTTTATATTTGTTGAGATTCCCAGTATTAGAACCTTTGACATGCATTGTCTTGCTTATTCTGCAAGAATTATAAGTCACTATAAATTGTTAGTGAGTGTTGAAAAATACAATATATGCATTGATATGATATCTTTACTTGAAAGACAAAGAACAGTCAATTTATGACAACCAACCAGACAAAAAAATTGGATTATTAAATGTTAAACTTTTTAAAATTGAAAATGAGTACCTAACACTCTCTAGGAACATAAATTGCTATTAGGGTTTATAAATGAAAATCGTATATTATGATTGCATAGTCATCAAATGCGGAAGATTAGAACACGTAGATGAAAGGAAAAAAATCATTGGTTGGCACCTTATATATCAAAAAATGTCATGCAATAGAATCTAAGAAGCATATATACAACAATTATCTAACATCTATAATAAGAGATATCATAAAGGAAGACTACTTTTATTCTAACAATTTTTACAAATAACTTATCAAAATCAAATTTCTTTTGATTCTTTATTATCAAAAGTCACACCATCACAAAATTATAAAAATAAAACTTTGAACAAAACACATGAATTTTAAACTTAATAAATTGTCACTCCAATCAAGAATACATTTTATTTCATTAAAAGATTTCTCTTCAAAATCAAGAAACATCAAGATTCCGTAAAGAAAAAAAGATTTCTCTTACAAATCAAGATATATAAAGAAACACAACAACAACCAATTTCATATTCATTCCATGTAAAAAGAAGACTTTGTCCATAAAAGAATAAAGAAATAAATAAACGAAGAAAACTAAAACAGAGAAAAATAAATTATATAATAGCAAAACAAAGAAAAAGGACAAAAAAAAATGAAAGTACCTTTAAGATGAGAAGAAGATAAGAGAGTCATTAGAAATCACCAATTTGTAAGATTATAGAATGACCAAATTAATTAAATAAAACTATAATTTATAGATTATTTAAAATTTTAATATAAGATAAATTGAATTTATAGGTTATTTAAAATTTTATTAAAAAAATACTTTTTATAAGATTGCATTTTATATTTTAATATCTTTTATTTTTTATTTTTTATTATCTTTTAATTCTTTTACTGTTTAGTTTTTACTATTATTAACAATAACAATGACATGGAAGGGATTAAAATCTGAATATTATACGTATATAAAAAAAACATCAATTATTATATTGGATAAAATTTTGAGCCTCAATCATTCTCACTACAAGCACCAACCTTGATCAAGCCACCCAAGCCCTCGGCCACTCTTCTCACACCTTTCCTAATTCTCACTTTTTCATTGATCTTTTTAGTCACCGTTACATTCTTTCTCTATCACACTCTTAAGATTATTTTTTTTTTCTTTTAGAAAAAAATATTCTTGTAGTTTTGCAATGCAAGATATTGTAAAATAAGATTAATTTTATATAAAAATCATTTACCAATAACTTATCATAATAAAGTTTGTTTCTTCCTTTGTTATCATATCAAATGCTATTATCACAAATTAAAAAATAAACTTTAAACAAAACAATACATGAATTTTAAACACAATAAATCGTTACTACAATAAAGATATATTTATTTCATCATATAAAGAAAATCTCTCTTTAACATCAAGAAACACTAAAACAATAAATATTATATTCATTCTAAAAGCAAGCACAAATTAATCTTAAAATCTAATTGTTGATTTTATTTAATTAATCATAATATTAAAAAAAGAAATCAATTGAAAAAAAATCGAATTTGGGAAAAAGAAAAGTACCAAAAGGATTTTGTATGGAAAAGAATAAAGAATAAAGAAATAAATAAAAAAAGAGAGATAATAAATTATATAACAATAACAAATTGAGAGTAAGAAAAATCTAGAGTGAGAGTCTATATTTCAATTACCTTTAAAGAATGTGTTTGGATTTCAAGATGAATTTGAAAGAGAGGAAAATGATAAATTTAAGATGAAAAAAAGTAGCATGTGAGATTTGAATTAAGAAAAATATGATGACAGTGAAAGAAAATGAAATGAAAGTTTATGAGTAATATGATGAATGTAAATGAAATTTAAATTTTTTTTTAATTGATAAAATTGGAATATTACAATTTTATCCCTATGATTAAAATTAACTTAAAAATAAAATATGATTAATTATTTGTAAAAAATTAATTAATTCTTAATATTATTATTTGGTAAATTTATTTTGATTATTATTTTCAGAATTTATTATTATTATTATTTTATAATTTTATTATTATAATTATTATTTTTTATTACATTATCATTTTATAAATTTATTTTGGTTATTATTTTTTAATATCATTATTATAATTATTATTTATAATTTTAAATATTATTATTTTTTAAATTTTTTATTATTATTATTTAAATTATTAGTTTATCGTTATTATATTTATTTATATTATTATTGTATTATATAATATATAATATTATATTATATATTTATTTTTTATTATTTCTCTTTAAAATCAAGAAACATCAAGATTCCATAAACAAAAAAAAAAAAAAAAAAAATTTTTAAAAAAAAAATAAAAAAAAAAAAAAAAAAAAAAAAAATTTTAAATAACCTATAAATTCAAGTTATCTTATATTAAAGTTTAAATAATCTATAAATTATAATTTTATTTAATTTATT
>Ga0099824_1004536_pt1 | contig 19961 bp, 6 predicted proteins | sample SiratrowhiteBW_FD_76837 | JGI IMG/M metagenome (GOLD analysis project Ga0099824, IMG submission 76837) | Root nodule microbial communities of legume samples collected from California, USA - Siratro white BW | ecosystem: Host-associated > Plants > Roots > Nodule | place: USA: California... | reverse complement strand
TTTCTGGTTTGTATTGGCTGAAAGCTTCTATTTTATTTAATGTTGTAAATGTTGTTGATTGTGATAACTCATCTGATTTATGGCATAAGAGGCTTAGCCACATTAGTGAGAAGGGGATGAATTATTTAGCTGAGAAGAATTTACTCCCAGGTTTGAAATGAGCCAAATTAGAAAATTGTGCTCATTGTTTGGCTGCGAAATAGTACAGAGTCTCCTTCAAGAGCCATCCTCCTTCGAGAAAATCAGAGGTACTTGGGTTGGTGCATTCAGATCTTTATGGTCTAATGAGGACTAAGACTTTTGGTGGTGGACTTTACTTTGTCACTTTCATAAATGATCATTCAAGAAAACTCTGGGTTTATGTTTTGAAGACCAAGGACCAGGTGCTTGGTGTATTTAAACAATTTCAAGCTTCAGTTGAAAAAGAAACTGGAAAGAAGCTAAGATGTATTCGTACTGATAATGGTGGTGAATATTGTGGACCTCTTGATGAATACTGTAGGCAGTATCAGGGTATTCGACATCAGAAAACTCCTCCTGAGACTCCTCATTTCAATGGTTTAGCAGAAAGGATGAACAGGACATTGATGGAGAGAGTCAGATGTTTGCTTTCTAAAGCAAAATTGTCTGGATCTTTTAGGGTGAGGCTTTTCTGTACATGTTATAAATTTATCTCCTGTTGTTATTTTGCAGGCTGACGTTCCTAACAGAGTGTGATATGGTAAAGATGTCTTCTATAGTCACCTTCGTGTCTTTGGTTATAAGGCATTTGTGCATGTGCCTAAAGATGAGAGGTCAAAATTAGATGCCAAGATAAGAGAGTGCATCTTTATTGGTTATGACCGTGATGAGTTTGGCTATAGATTTTATGATACTATTGAAAAGAAGTTTGTCAGAAGCCGTGATGTTATTTTTGTGAAGGATCAGACCATTGAAGATATTGGAAAGACAGAAAAATCAGAGTCTCTGAGCACTGACGATGAGGTTGATTTTGATCCAGCTCCTCAGACCGATATGCCTAATGTAGCAGATCTTGACTGTTATGATGATGATGTCCATGATCATATTGCAAATGATTTTGTTGATGATAATGATGATGTTGTTGGTGATTTTGGTGAACCTCGTGTTCCTCTTAGGAGGTCTTCTAGACAGTGTTTGTCCTCTACTCACTACTCATTTAATGAATTTGTGCTTCTCACGACGGGGAAGAACCAAAATGCTATAAAGAGGCTATGAAGAGTGAGCATAAGAAGAGATTTGTTCAAGAACTTATTTTTCAAGAACAGAGGTATGTTTTATTTTGTGATAGTCAAAGTGTTATATATCTTGGCAAGAATCCTACTTTTCATGGTAGATCTAAACATATTGATGTACGGTATCATTGGATCCGTGATATTTTGGACTCTAAACTATTAGAGCTTGAGAAGATCCATACAAATGACAATGGTTCAGATATGTTGCCAAAGACTCTACCAAAGGAGAAGTTTGAAACTTGTCGGTTTATTTATGGATTGACATTTACCCTCTCTTGAGTCGGAGGGGAAGTTTGTTATGTGGGTCCTCTCAAGTTAGGCCCAACAACATTTTATTTTAAAATAAAATATCGAGGCAGTCCAATAGGTTTTAAGTGAAAAACCTAAAGTGACTCTGTAAGGTTTTTACACTCCACACAAGAGAAGAGAGCAGAAACAGATCGTGCCGTTTTTGCTTGCTAGAGTTCTTGTTTACTTTAAGCGGCTATTTTGAGTACTTATTTGTGCTCTATTTTTAGTGAAATTTCATCCTATTGCTCCTCTCACCACTGGCATCAATATGGTATTTTTAGAATTTTATTTCTCTCACTGTTTGAAGACGCTCTATTTATCTCTTGAGTGTTCTCACTGTTTGTTTGTGAGTAGAACTAAGATTATTTTCAGAAGTGCGCTTCTCTGTACTCTATACTCTTTAATTTTATAGTGGAGATTTTTCTAGACTAGGTCCCATGGTTTTTGTCTCTCTCATTGGGAGTTTCCATGTTAAAAGTTTGGTGTGCTCTTCTCTCTTGAATATTATTTATTTGTAGACTCTCTCTGAATTTTTGGATTGCAGTTGATTAAGCTTCTCTTGGTTCTTTCAAGTGGAAAATATTTTATTCTCACGCATATTTTAAGTATGAAATAATCTACAACATATTGTGAATAATATTTTAAAATGGATCACATTCGTTATAATCATGTGACGAGGATAATATAAAATGTAAAATATTTATTACAGACATTACCAAAATTAAAATGAAAATTTTAATTCATATCCCACTTGTCCATTTATCCCATTATCAATTAAAATAAAAAAAATTCATAATGACAGATCCTTTAATAATGAGTATTATCTTTCATGTGTTTCATGATATAGTAAGTTTTTCCTCACAAACTTTCAACTTTAATGAATACATCATATGATTAGTCTATGTCACAATTAATGAGTTTTCTCAAAGTAAAATATATGCCCAAAATAAATGAGAAATATTAAACTAAATAAGAGTTTTAAAATAAAATTAATAATGATTGTCACATCATAAAACCAAATCTCAATTGTGTTATATGATTCTTAAAATTATTTGGTGGCATGTCTTTAGTCAAAGGATTAACAATCATCAACTCAATACTAACTTGTTCAATGATCACTTTTTTTCCTTAACATATTCTCTTATGGCAAGGTGTTTAATGTTGATATGTTTACTTCCATTTTCACATTTATATTCTCAATATAGTTTCAAAAGCCTAATAATTGAGTCCACAACTCCAAACACAAATATAAAACTCTTTAACCATACACCATGTGAGGTAGACTCAAAACAAAAAATGAACTCATCCTCCATAGTGAAAATAGAAGTCTTTTTTGTTGTTCCAAGATACAACTTCAAGACCAACATTAATAACTAATGTAGATGTTTTGTTATCCGCGCAACCAACAAAGATTGAATCCAAATATCATATCACTTCTAAATTATCAAATATCATATCACTTCTAAATTATCAGTCTGTTTGCATGAGTATAAAATTATTTATTCTTTAAAGATACCTTATTACCTTCTTTGCAGTTTTAAGTGGTCAACACCTAGATACTCCAACTACAAATGCAATGTCAAGTTTGGTATAAACACACATAAGACTTCCAACAATTAAAGCATATGGTATACTTGTGTTTCCTCTTAAGATCATTCTTCAGGCACTGATTCAATTCAAGTCTACCACCCTTTAGAATGAGAGTTACACTTGATGAACAATCTTTCGTGTTAAATCTCTTTAAAATTTTGCTAATATAATTCTTAAGATAAACCCAAAATACTTTGAGATATCTTTCACTATAGATCTTAATGTCTATGGCATAAAACGCCTCTCTCATATCCTTCGTGTTAAAGTTATGTGAGAGACACTATTTCATTATAAAAAGACCTAATTTAACTATATATATAGATGAAAATTCATATGTAAAATCAACATTACATAAATTTTTTTGATACATATCCAAATTTCATATGTAAAATCAGCATTACATATAAAATTTTAATACAGATTCATATCTATATGTAAAATCAACATTATATACAAATTTTTACATACATATGCAAATTCATATGTAAAATCAACATTACATACAAATCTGCATCCAAATTTTTAAATACAAATTTTGGAATTTGTATGTAGTACTAATATTATTATAATTCTTTACATTAATATGATTATTAGTAATATTATTATTAATATTATTAATATTGTTAATAATAATAATGGTATTATAATTATTAATATAATATCACTACAAAATTCTTAATTTTAACCAAGGTTTATTAATAGAGGTTAGAGTAACCTCTAGTAAGTCATGCACCTATTGGGGATTTGTTGAATTCCAGGTAAGTTACTGTGATTTCTCCTAAACCGCAGGTTAGTGCAGTTTTTAATAAATTACCGTTAAGTTATGTTTTAATTTTTAATTCTCATTCGCAAATCGCGCATTAGTTTTTGTTTCGAACTTTAAAGAGTTTCATAGGGTTTTGATTTTGGGATTCCATAGGGTTTTGTATAGTTTCACTTGATCTTTGTTTGTTTGTTGTTCACTTGATCTTCATCTGTTTGTTGCTCGCGCTTCAGATGTGAGATTGTTGCTCGTGTAGGAACTCTCTTTCATATTTCCTCTACTTGCACTTTAAAGGCAATTTGCTCGTGTTTGCTCTACTGCTCGCGCTTCAGAGATGTAAGTTTGTCTCTCGTTTCATCTCTTATTTCATCTATTTTGTGATTTTTATCATGCTTTATTATTATTGTTTTCCATTGCATATCTATTATGTAAGGTTAATATGAAAAGTGCTATATGACATGTAATGAATCCACAAGAATTAGGAACCTTATTTGTAGAATGATGGTGTGAAAGATGTTTGTTTCTTGTCAAAATCTTTTACAAGATTGACATCAAAGAAGAATTATTTTCCTATTCTGCCTAAAGTTCTTTAATCTTTCTGACTATAATAAGATAAATGTGACCTTTAAGTAAATTTGACGTCTAGTTTAGAATCTTAGTAAAAAATTTCAAGAAAAATTCTAAGAAGTTCACACATATTATTATTGTTTATATTATTATTATTATAATTAATACCAATATTATTAATTGCATTATTAACATTATTTTTAATATTATCATTATTAATATTACTATTGATGTTATTATTAATAATATTATTAATATGATTATGAATATTATTAATATTAATATAATAATATTATTATTATTAACATTATTATTATTATTATTATTATTAATATTATAAATATTGTTGATATTATTATTAATATTATTATCATTTTTATATTATTAATATTATTGATAATATGATTATTATTAGTATTATTTTTATTAATATTACTATTGTTATTATTAATAGTATGAATATTCTTTTTATTAGTATTATTACTACTAATGTTGTTATTGTTAATATTATTTTTATTAATATAATATTATTATTAATATTATTACCATTATTATTATTATTATTAACAATATTCAACAAGAAATAATAATACATTTGCAATATTTTAATATAATAAATATACAATATAGCAAGATAAAAGAAATCACATAGCTTAGTGGTTAAATAAGGTTGTAGTGCTTTGAGATTCAAAGTCACATCATACGAATTAACGCATTTGGATCAAGATGCTAATCACTAAACAAATAACCGTTTCTTACGTGTGAAAGATATTTAAATATATAAGTTATAAACAATGAACCTAATTGATCAATATTCTCCTGTGATTTATGAAAATGAAATTCTCTGGTAGTATCTACGTGACCGGCAATAATTACTGTAGAAAAAATTTGGTTATATTTTTTATTTTTTTAATAAAATCACGGCACCCTAATACGATGTAAAATATACAATATGTAAATATAACACAGTTATTCAAAAATGAAGTATAATATGAATTTTTAACTAAAAAAATGTTAATCTTATTAATTTAAGAAATTTGAAGCGTACATTCTTTTATTTAGTTATTATAATAATATCGGGAATACAAAAAGGGACGCGAATAACGTTAAATTAAAAAAAAAGGCACTCGTTTTTTTAGATAACCATGCGTATTATTATATTTTTTTCTGATTGATAAAAGTCTGTGTTCTTAATTTTGTTGAAGAACGTATTTTTAAAAATTATTTAGTAATTTCTGGGTTTTTTCTTTCTGCACCTCTCATTTTTCGACATGCATCTCTCTTCAATTGAGTAAAATGATTGTATTGTTTTAATGAGTTTTACGTCTTCTTCTCTCTTCTCCCTTTTTCCTTCCTTGTTTTGCTACGTTATGCTGCTTCATGTATGTTTGTTTTTAGTTTACATCTCCCTTGTTGCATTACACCATCGTTGTTATTTTGTTATTATTATTGTCATTATGAAGAATGTTGTAAACGAGGAAGAAGAAAGAAAATACATTACGAAGAAAGTTTGTTCTGAAAAACTCTTTGTAGAACAAATTTCCTGTGTTTTAGAAAACTTATTTTGAAAAACTCATTTCTTAAACTGCATTCTGAAAGATATTATATATGTTTCAAAAAGTTAATTCTTGAAATCATGTTTCAAAAAACTTATTTATTTATTTGAAAAAATCATTTTAAAAATATTATTCTAGAATTTATGTTTAGAGATTTCTGTTCCAGAAAATTTGTTCTAAAGTTTAAGGAAATATCATTTAGGAATTATGGGAAGTGTATTCTACAAATTTTTGAAATGAGTAATTTGGAAGTCACTTTGAAAAAGATGAAAATGGTCATTTTCAAAATTGTGAGGTGGGAAGAAAAATGGGGTGCGGGAAGAAAAAGATAGGTTTCTCTTCATTCTTATGTAAATCTCATAAACATAAATTTCTTATTTTGTCCTTTTTGAATTGTAGAATTAGGAAGTTGAAAAATATTTTTTAAACCACGGTATTTGGAAGTTAAACATAATTTTTGGATTGTACAATTTTTGTTGAAAAATAAGTGAGTAGTGGTTGAGGTAGTACTTGATACTGGTGTCTCCTTTGTTCAGAAGTCGTAACGGTACTTAGAAGAAGCTCGATGTTTTCGTTGATGAGTAATATTAAAGAAGATATATAAAATGAAGAAAGTTATTTTAGATTGTAAAATCGAAAGGCCGAAAACAACTTTTAGATTATATAATCTAAAATGGGTAAGCCGAAATGTTTGTGTTTATGGTGATGCAGTAAAAATGAATGGAGGTACAATAAGAACTTGCCTTAGGTGGGCCAATTTTTACCCGTTATTGGATTGGGCCTTAAAAACGATTGTTCGGTTCGTCTATCATTCCAGCTCTGCAGGGGTTTAGAAAAGGTTTGCGACGAAAGGCCAAGGGTTTTGCTGTTTTAGGTTTAAGTTCAAACCCCAGTTTGGTTCGCTTGTGGCATTAGGGTTTTTTCTGAGATTTGGTTGAAGAGTTATCTCGACTATCGCCATGGATCTTTCCGACCTTAACTCAGCTGAAATGCAGAAATTCTACTCTGTAAGTTTAATTCTTCAAACCTCTTGTTAGTATACTGTGATTTTACGGTTTTTTGTTTTTTATTTCTATGAAAATAAACATATCCTCGCCGATTTAAGCAAATATTCGTTGATAGCAGTACACACACATATTGGTTCTTTTACTTGTTAATTATGAATTACGCGAAGGTTGATTCTGTTATTTTAGCTATAAAATTCATCTGAATTAGGTTTTACGATATGTGATGATGTTATGGCAGTGCTATTTAATAATTCGTTAGTTTTTAGAATTTGAGGAAGATTAGGTGTGTCGATTTTTTCCTTTTTGACTGAGTTTTGGGTAAGTTATGCTTGACTTTACTTTCAGTTGCTTAAATCTTAACAATAATCATATTCTGCGAATACAGTCTAAACAAATTGGAAGACGGATGAGAAAAACTGCATTTATAGGCTACACATATCTGTTTGTGTTCTTATCTGTGTTCAATTATATTTTAGCGATTGTTGTATGTATACCTGACAGTGAGGAAAGTTGTGAATCGAGTAAGGGTGGAACTAATCAGTAGATACACTGTCACAAATAAACCAGAGATGTGACTAAAATACAACCAATACACTATCTGTTAAGGCATCATGTCTGTGAAATATAAAAAATAAAGTTATATTATAAGACTGATATGCAAAATAATTTTAGTTTGTAAATTAAGTAGTTTAAGTGTGTAACCTTGCTGTTACTGTTTCTGTTTCAAGCCATATTCTGAGATGGTTCTTGTACTTCTATGATTCCTTTTGTATGCTGTTATTGTAAGGATCATGATACCATTAACATTCTCCAAGTAGGCCATCCCAGTATTTTATTTTTTTTTATATATCTGTTTTCAGTGTCAGAATAAGTACAAGTTTTGCCGATGCAATTCATTAAAGTAGTGTACCCTTAACTATCCCTCTCAATTCAGGAAGAACAACAAAGAGCCATGGTTAATGAAATGGTGGCAAAGCTAACGAGTGAATGCTGGGACAAATGCATCACAGGTACACCTGGGAATAAATTCAGCTCCAGTGAATCTAATTGTCTTTCAAACTGTGCACACCGTTACTTGGAGATGAGCATGCTTATCATGAAAAGGTTTCAGAGTATGCAGTGAGGATCTAGTGTTATCATCGTGAAATTTCTCTTTTGCATGATCATCAATATTGGAATCTTATTATCTGGCAGCTAAATTTCTTTGGATCAATTTATATTTGTTGTGACTGTTGTGTCCAAATATTTAGTTTACATTTTGGCTTTCCTGAAATTTATAGAGGGAAAAAAACTCGGCCTATTTGTGAATTACATGTAGCTTGCGTGACTGAAATTATAAGCGATTTGCAAATTCAAATTCTCAGTCAGGCAAGTAAACACAGATAATCATGTATGAAAAATGATGTTATTTGGTAATGTCCAATTTCCCAGTCACACCTTTAAAATAAGGGTTTGCATACAGTCTATAGTCATCTTACCGGGGTCTCACTGGAGGCATCCCCTCGAAAATTTTAATGTTTATGTGAATATCTATTTTTTTTTTAATTATGTTTTCCTTTTATTAAAATAATGTATCTGTTTGGACAAATACCTTAATAGATCGGATTTACAATCGTAGCGTCCAATCCTTTATCCATCCCTGCAGAGCCACTCTCACAACGGTCACGAGGGACAAATCAGATTTCAGATTTGTCACAATGAGGTTAAAGTTTTTAGTTTGTGCATTTCTCATCCTACAATATGGGTCACTCCCACACAGATCAAGCTCAGCCCGATCATATGGCTTCAAAGCCTTCTTCCCACTTTGTTTTCGCTTAACCCATTCTCATGAATTTAGGTATCAATGTAGACTGTGTCATCCTCCACCTCCATAGCTTCTTATATTTCCAAAAGACCCTTAGAAAAGACTTAAGTGTCCTTTGGTGAGTGGGAGTGGCCTAGTTGAACTTATATCCTGGATTCGGAAAATTACGGGATTACAAATTTCGAAACTTGTTTTAATTAGAAATTATAGTTCCGGATTAGCCTGAAACATTGTATTTTGAAATAAGCTAATATGGAAGTAATAAACTAATCTGGAAATTAAAATAAAACACATGTTAGATCGTATAATTTAGAAAGTACTGTCGTATCCGAAAATAACTTTTGAAATCTGAAAATAGCTTTAAGAATTCAAAAATAATTTTCTGGATTAATTTCAGTAATCTGCAAAATATTTCCAGATTGCGTCGAAAGTTATATTTAGATTTTAAAAATTATTTTTAGATTTTGGAAGTCTTTTCTAAATTCAGAAATAGCTTCTGAATGGTATAATCAAAACGTTTTTTTTTTTTTTTTTTACTAAATCACTTTCGAAAGTATAAAGTGAAATGACCGAAAATATTAAGATCGTTTTATATATTTATATTTATTTTAGGATATTTCAGTCTTTTTATGTTAAAAATATGCTGAAGAAACTATGGAGGTGGTGGAAGAAGCAGTCATATGTATTTGAACTCACCCATACATCATGTAGATAACATCTAATAACCGTAATAAACTACATAATGTATAAATATAACATATATTGTAAATTCTCATTCTCTTTGAAAAAATAATCCCTCATATATTAATATGAAAATATAAAGTTGTAATTTTTTATATCCAAATAATAAAATACATTGTGGAATTAAATTTTAGTAACAACTACTATAAGTGTGCTTTTAATTTAACCATAAAAATATAAAGTTATTTTAAAGCTACTTTACATGCACTTTTAATCCGATTTTTTAATATTTTAAAATCACTTTTGATGTATTCCTAATTTGCTTATTTTAAAAATAACAAAAAAAGTTATTTTGACCATTTTAGATGTATTTCTAATTTGGTTATTTTTTATTTATTTTAAACAACCTTATATGTACTACTAATTTGGTTGTTTTTATTTTTAATGTTTTAAGTTACTTTAGATGCACTTTTAATCTGGTTATTTTAAAATTATTTGGAATCACTTTGGATGTACTTCTAATCTTGGCATTAAAAAAAATGCATTTAAAATCTTGCTACCCACAAATACTTTTTTACAAAAGAACCGTGCAACTGTGATTCTCCATTAGAGTGGGACAAATGTAGGAACATGACATCATTTCTATTGAGCCAAAATAATAAAAATTAATATTATTTTTATAATAATATTTAAATTTTATAAGAAAAAAGACTATACTAAATAAATGGTAAAGCATCATTTCACTCGTTTTAAGGATAAAATAAATATTTTTAGGTAAGGAAAATTTTGACATTTAATAGAGATACTAATTTAAAATAAATTTAATGTTTTTGTAAGACGGGTTAGTTCTAATAATTGTGGAGTCTTCGAAGCTCAAGTCAGTGATGGTCCGAGCAATAGTGAGTAAATAGGATCAGAGTAACATTACCTTATGTCTTGGAATCATCTTTCTATTTATAGGTTTTCTCATGGGTTTTAGGTGTCTAGGTCAGAGACTCAATTTATTAAGGATCCTCATTTGTGATTCTTCAGATATCCCAAGTGACGAGTGACTATGTATTTTCTGTTAATGACACGTTAGAGTAAAAATCTTTAAAGCCCACTGAGATGCAAATATCTTAATCGATTTGTGAAGAGACGCGTTAGATTACTTAGATTATTTCATAATACAAATATAGTTTAAGCATGATTGGTACGATGGTCCTATAGTACACTTAGTAAAGTGGTTTCTTATATTATTATTATTTTTTATTTCAAAGGTTTTTTTGCCATGTTATTTTTATACATTAATGACGAATCCATTCTTTTGTTGTAAAAAGTTATTTTTGTCGTCCTATTAACCTCAATTACGACAATTTATATTTTAAATTATAGAAAATTTATATGATGTAATTTAAATTAGATAGTCTTATCTGATTTCTATTGATATCTTATTGCTTCACAGGAGCCTTATCTTAGATGAGGAGTCTGTAATGGTTCCTCAAATGCAATCATGATATGTTTTACCTTATGAAACACTGGGTTAAATTGTAGCTCATGGTACCAGTCAATTAGGAAATTAGTGAACAGAAATTGGTATTTACTCTTTTGTTCGTTCTCTTTTTGGTGAAAGGGATGAAAGGTCCTGATTTTGCTAGTTATTACTCATAAAACTTCTCTCTTTCCTGTGCAAATGAATTTAATTGAATTTGGAGAATCATTGAAAGGATGCAGTTTGAAGAGAGGTAAATTCAAGGGTACCCATGAATGAAAATTCTGAAACTATTGTACAATTATGATTGACTTCAATAATGTTGTATGGCTAAGGCAATTTGCCTCCGGTTGGTTAACTTTTGTTGGAAATAAACTATACCACAACTACGAGGGAGGCCAAGCGTCTGTGTCCAATATGTTGTTTGGAAGAATGGGCTGTTGATTATGTCATTGGATTGTTTGTTAAGGGTGCTAAAACGTGGAAGCACTTCTGGAGGGAGGCGAAGAAAAATTTCGAAGAGGGCATCATTGCACAGTTCCACGGATGCAGAGGTACATGGACAAGATGTTTGGTAGAAGGATTGCATGAATTTCACAATCCATTTCCAGCATTTGGATAATGGCATTTTCCTCTGTTATTGTATTGGTCAATTGGAGGATTCTCTGCTATAACTAGAAAAATCTTGGACCTGAATCTGAATATTGTCCAAAAGAGGGCTATGACTTTCATATGTGATACGTTTGGTAGGGAGAGTAATACGGCATGCCTTTCATAATTTGTTATAGTGTCATAATTTGTTAGCTGTGTCTATGAACATGTTGTCGTATTAAGGTCACAATGAGCTACAATCTCCACCAATAATCTTCCTCAACTTTTGGCATTAACACATTAACACCAAAGAATCCAATAATTAACAAGGTTCAATTACATCTCTGATATAACCAAAACACAAGCATTACCTTCCATTTTCCAAACTAAAATTCTTGAGTTAAAATATACATTTTGAAATTTTCTGACATTAATATTATGGAGCCATTTCTGTTGAGTTGCTATTAGGCTCACTACCACTAACACTGGTGATCCTGTCTTAAACTTCCGGAATCATGTCCTATTCCTTTGCTGCTGCTTTCCCATAACGAGTGCCTTGGAAATGAAGCAACTTCTCTCTGACCCCCTTCAGTGTTGAAACATCCTGCTCAAATCCATGGACATATCACCTATTCCATTACCCTTGCAAATTTCCTCATCATTGGTAAACTCATCTGCATAATCGCTTTCCTCCTCCTTCACTTCCTTCTCCTCAAATTCATTGTACTCTGGGGTTCCTACTTCAATGTCTCCTTCTCATCCTATGGTTCAGGGATACAACAGCCCTTCTTCCGGATGAATCTGATGGTTCCTTTGGAATTGGAATATTAGTCCTGAACTAGTTGTTGGATTGAGGAATGCTTGAGCAAAATATTTCTCTGAAGTTCTCAGCTACTCCTTTGTCATAAGGGTTGGCTTGCTGGTCATACCGGTACCTAAAATTTTCATAAGTAGACTGCACAGAAAGAGAATAGTCATTAGTGTTTCATAGATAAAATATGCATACCATCAAGGTTTCCAAAGGTAGAATACAAAGGGTGATCAATATTCAGAAACACCCAGAAAAAAGAAAGTAAAAAGTCACATTTAAGGTCAGGGAGTTGAGTTAAATGGTGTCTAAACCTGGTTTTTGCTAATTAGATATGTGTGGAAAACAGTGAGGCCACCAACAAACCAGACAGAAATGAAGGAGTATATTATTAGTGCAATGGAGGCAGGAGCTTTGATCATTGCTTTCCAAATTGATATCTCTTCAGAGTCCATGATCCTCTTAATGTAGACCCAACAAAAGCCATGGATGTATAAACAAAGAAGGTTGCAGAGAAAACAAACATGTAGTAGAACCTGTAATTTCGCTGCCGCCATATACGTAAAAGCAAAGAAGCAACAAAAAAATCCGGGCTTAGCAACTCCATGATCATATCTACTATAATTGTGTATTCTATTAGCCAGGAAGAATATTTTATGCAGAAGTTGTTAAGTAAAACATAACACAGAAGAAACAATGAACATTATAAGGAAAGAAAGTTCTTTTATGCAGAAGTTGTAAACTAAAACAAAGCATAGGGACAATGAACATTAAAAGGAAAACACACCGATTTTTCTTCTGAATCATAGAATGATGATAGAAAAAGACACAGATGGAGGTTTTTGACTACCACCAATTTGAAATTTGGATATGTAAACATTAGTCCATTACCAAGCCAATGCAGTGACCCACCCATGGGCAGTGACGATCAAATCGTTCAACACAGTTATCACATACTGAACAATGAGAACAGCGGGGAGGCCTATAGAGCATACAGGTATCACAGTATTTTATCTTCACTAATACTCCATTGACCATTACTTCCTTTGATCGTGGCAAGTGTAGCTGTGGGGTTTGTCCATTGTTGAAATTACCACTCTCATCAGATTCATCCAGAATTGGAGGATAAACATTGCGGGGCACTATGCCTGGATCTCTTCCTGAGGTCAGTAGAAGGGTGATCAGAACCTGGGAATGCGTTCAGATTACAATATTTGTATTCAAAATATAATCTACGTCTAAATGATAAGCATTGAACTAGATTACAATAATGTGTGTATAACCAATACGTATTGCTTAATTATTTTTTATCACCATCACAAATTTGTTTTCATGTCATAAAAGTTTTATATTTTCACTTCATGCTGATAAAGAATCCAATCTAAGTTGCATGTTTTTAGTAAGGTTTCATTACTCATTTAGTTTGTATATTTATGCAGCTGAACTATTTTACTCCTTATATCTTGAAATTCTTAATTTAATTTCTATACTTAGGCTTTCTAATCTATTTCAGTTTTTATGTATACACCTCTTTTTCAACTCATTTTAGTTTTTATATACACTCTCTTTTAACTCGCTTTTAGTTTCTACACATGCACTTTTCAATTTCAGTTCTAAGATAGATTAAAAAGTGAAGTGTATTAAACTATAATACAGCAGAACTTAACACGTTTTGCTTCACTTCAAATTGGTTCTATACCTCCTTACCCTGACATAAATATCAAATTCTGTCAACAATTAGTATTGGTGTGACAAGCCAGCAGTATGATTTTTAAAAGATTATAAAAATTTAGGAATCATAGCATCATTCAGATATAATGCTTATAGAAGTTAGAAGATGCAATCTGTCAGTGTCAGAAATTTAGTTTTGGCCGTCATAACAACTAGATAAATAACACTGCACTTGAAATATAAAACATAAGGGCTTTCAAAGTTTCAAACTATGATTCTGCACAGGCCATGCATGTAACGACTCCACCGCTACACAAAATAGTTCTGAGCATATTAAACAAATCACGGCTACAGAATGAAAGGACTTACAAACATTGTGTGAAAAACAGTAAAAAATAAATATTTCTCATCAGGTCCAAATATAAGCCTCCCTCCAAGACAAAATTCCTGGAAAAAGTACAACAGTCACACATAATTCAAGGTACAAATAGTAACAGATAATTGCATTGAAAACAAACATCAGAAAGCTTAATCTGTGTAATTGTATAAAATAGACAAGTTAACATCAAAAGGTAACTATCTAAATTATCAACACTCCAAGGGAAACATGACAATCAACAATAAGCATACCCTTTAGTTTATTACTAAAACATGGTCTAATAGAATGAAAAATCTAGAGACTATCAATCAATTCAGAATTAAATTAGTACACAGGAAGAAGAAACTTGGGAAGGGTAATTGAGCTTAAAAGTGGTGGTGGAACAGAACAGTGATGGATAATATTATGTTAGAACTTACGTTATTGCCTTTCCAAGCACGGTAAGTTCTGACCAGAGAAGTATCTCCGGCAGTGCCACCGCCGGAGTTGGCCGTCGTCGGTGGGTGCAGTGCAAACATTAGTTGTGAATGAATGAATTATGGATGAATAATGAGAATTATTATTATTACCATGTTAATTGACGGAAAGGTCAAACTGTGTGTTATGTGTATTTCGAAAAAAATGATTTATGGCAAAAAGAAGAGTGGTGTTGAAGTTGGGTAGGTTAATTAGTTGACTTTTATTGAAATAATAATAATAATTATAATAATAATAATAATAAAACACCACTCATTTCAAACAATTATTACCATTTTTTTAAATTTATTATTACGGGTTATTCAAGTTGTTAAGAATGGTTTGATCGTGGTTTAATAAAAAAACTGTGATTGAGTAATAATGTAATAATATTAAAGAACTATAGTGTCACAACTTTATGACATTAAATACTGAAAACAAAATCTTGTTTATAAACAAATGTTTAAATTAAATAGTTGCTTTAAGTTTCAACAAAAATCATGCTACTCAGGATGGTAATAAACTTATATTCAGAATATAAAAGAAGATAAAAACTATTTTAAGTTTACTTTTTAAATAATATCCCATTAAATACCTTTTTGCTGTAATTTATTCTTTTATCATTTTTAATTTACATTCATGTAACTTTCATCATTAGAACTTCTAACTAAATATAACTTTCATTATTACATTCAAACTATCTTAATGTACCTTCATAAATCTTTAAAACTATTACTTATTCATTCACATTCCTAAATACTTCATGCATTCCTTGGAGATTAGTTACTTGTTAACTTTGTTAGTCCTTTTGTTAATCTTTTGACCTTTGGAAATCCATGAACTATTATAAATAGAACTTCAACATTTTGTACAAGTCATGAATTGAATAAAAGTATCTTTGAAGGTGTTTATTGAAAGTTGAGTTTCTTCTTTCTCTTGTTTGAGTTCTTATCTTGAGAAACTTTCTCAAGTGATGGATCCTCTAGCACTTATCCTTGAAATTCTTTCCATGGGTGGCGTGTTATACTTTTCATATTCTTTCTTATTCAATTTTTATTTCGTGTTATATTGATAGTTACTTGTTCTATTATTTTTCTACATTATCACATCAAATGTTTGTTGATGTTTATGTATTTGATGAAGTCAACTCAAATCAAGACAAAGAAAACTTGAAGATGTCTTAGATTGTGTGTGTATGTTGTCTAAATCATGTGCATGCATCATATATCTTTGGTATGAGCTCTAAAAATCCTTAATGTTCTCAAAATATAAAATTGAATGTGAACTAAACTTCTTTAAGTCAAAATATGTTAATAAAGTTTTCAACAGATTGTTTTAAATAAACAATAACCAAAAATCTTGTTAGCAAGAAATAAATCGATTTAAATATGTTTTTCAATTGATTATTTTTATAACACTGTAACAAATTTTAAAACTATTTTGAAATCTTATATAAAGGATTTTCGGAAACATATTTTAAAAAAAAACAGTGAGACAAATTAATAAACTTTGATAACAGAAAGCGTGAACAATAGTGTTTGGTTACCAAAGAATTTTTTATTCAAGAAGAACCAAGAAAGAGATTCTTGGAGCTCATCCTTGATTGTGATTGTACTACAATGGTTTATTCTTGTTGAGCATTTTGGGAAGTCACTGCAATTCATTCTTCTCTACTAGTTTTGAGTTATAGTTGTAGTGGTGTGTTTTGTATTCGATTTTTTAATTGATTGAAAGTGTTTTTGGGACTACAAGGGAATAGGGTTTATTCTTGTAGGTGTGTAGAAGGATCCTGCATTGTTCCAATGTGGTTTCAAAAGGGTGCAGTAGGGTTCTACACTATGGTTGTGAAATCTTGTAGAATGCAAGTTTGTTGAATTGTTGTAATGTGTAAACAATTGTGTTTTTAGTAGAATTTCTTTGTTTGTTGACAAAGAGACTGGATGTAAATCTTGAGAAAGAGTGAACCAATATAAATGTTGGTGTTCTTGCTCTTTCTTTATTCTATTCTTGATTCACAAATCAATTCTGCTTAATATTTTGTAACTGTATAATTTTTAGTTGATTGATTTTGAGATTCAATTGATTGCTTATTTGTTCCTTACTCACTGGATTTATTGATTAAATCTATTCTGAATTGAATCTAGTTTTTCTGTTATTTGATTGATTGTTTATTTTTATTGTTGATTTTTAACCTAAACCCAACAATAAGAAATTTAGCTCCTCATAAGCATGAGAAAACCAAACATTACAAGAAGAATGATGGAATAAGAAGATTACTCCAAACAAAGCCTAAAGATTCCTTTAAAAGTCAATTTTGTTCTTTGTTCTAGCCAAAGATGTCTAACCCTAATCTCAAAAGTCTATTAAATAAAATATGAAAATCGACACTCACACCCAACACAACATTCTGTGTCGGACACCTACTGAATTTTGTTACTATTCTATTACTGGCCCAATCGACGTTGGGCCCATGTTTCTATGTTGGGTGCCACCGCCGCTTCTTTGCTTCTTGGGTTTCTCCAAATTGAGTTTACGTGATTGACTTAGGCTTGAGTTTATTTGTTTTTATTTTCACTTCTTAAAGGCTTCAATCCTAATTCTTCTCATCCAATATTTTTCTGATAAATTTCAACAAAAAGAAATTGAATTAATATCAAATTCTTCTCTTGACTCTCACAATCAATTATTAATAAAAACTACTTAAAATTGAGAATTTAACAAGTTTTAAAGTGTATAAAAAGTTTATTTTTGTTCTAAAAAATGTATCAATAACATCATATAAAATTACTCTATTGAGAGTAAAAATGTATCAATAACATCATATAAAATTATTCTATTGAGAGTAAAAATGTATCAATAACATCATATAACATCATTAAGAATGATCATTATTTTAATTTTTTTTATAAAAAACTTACAAAAGCTTCACTTTGAGGAGTCATTGCATTGCACAAAAAAGTGGCAACTAAGTGAACAAAAATATGCCCTTCATTATTCTTGTAAAAATTATGTGAAAAATAAAAATAAAGGACATTCTTTCTTCAATCTTCTACGTTTTGCCATAAATCTCATTCAATTTCTATTTTCTGTCTTGTACATACGAATATTTGTTCCTAGTGGAAAACAATAAAGTGAATAAATGAAGTCTGCAATAACTGAACATCATGCAAGATTTGAGGACATATCTTTTTCAGGAGGGATGACTTGATGGAAATCCATCTCCAAGACTACAGACAAAATGAAGAGATCATTGAGTTAGAGCCTTGATCAGAAGCTTATTAGGAGTTTGGGCCTAATTGAGCTTGTTTGGGCCTCCAAACAAACTTTTGGGCCCAAGTTCAAAATTGGAAAAGTTAACTTTAGAGATTTTAGAGCTTCAAGATTACAATATCTCTACTTGTAAAAATTGTATAAAGTAGTGTGTATAATTTTTTATGGGCCATGTAGTGTAGGAAATTAATTTTGGACCTTGTATTTGGACCAAGGGTTGGGCGTTGTATTTAGGCTAAACCTTAACCCTAAGAGAGAGAAAGATAGTGCTTAGGGTAAAAACCCTAACTTGCCATGCAAGCTAGGCTTAGAGCTAGATGACACACTCCAAGCATGCTTCCCACGTGCCTTATAGCACTCTCCTAATGGAGAGGATTCTCCTCATTCATAACATGACACTTTCCATCACTTTATTTGAGAGTTTTTTTTAGAAGCTTGTGTTGGAAGTTAGGGTTAGGGTTGAGTTACGGTTTGGAGTCAACTAGCCTATAAAAAGGTGATGCATGTACTCAAAAATTTAATTTAGAATAAGTAATGAAATGGTGGCCAATTTTGCCTCTTCAAACTTGTTCATGAACTCTCTTTAGAGTAGTCTCCTCAAGACTCTTTGATACATGCAAGGATGGAGCACTTGAGGAACTAGAGAAAGAGAAGACATGAATAATAAATAAAGGAAGTATGACAAATATAGAGGGAGCATGAAGAAATAAAAAAAGAGAATAAGTAGAGCTGGTGGAAATGGAAGAATGTGAAAGAATGTAAGAAGATAAGAAAAATAACTTGAAAGAGAGAAATATTTTAACTTTTGGAACTCTCTACCAATCAAATTGAAGCACAAGGATGACCACATCATCAAAATGCATCATTACACCTTTTAACTAAATGCAACTACCGTCATTACATCCAAACTACTCCATGCACCTTCATGAATTTTCAAAATCGCAACTTGCTCGTTCATGCACTTTCGTAACTATTTCATGCACTTCTAAGGAATTAGTTACTTTTAATCCTAGTTAACTTTGTTAATCTTTTGACCTTTGGATGTCCATGAACATAGGAATCCAACCTTTTTGTAGAAAACATGAAATAAAGTATAGAGTGAATGAAAGTACCTTTGAAATGTTTTCTTGAAAGTTGATTTTTTCCTTTCTCTTGTTTGAGTTTTTATATTGAGAAACTTTCTCAAGTGATGGCTCATCTAGCATTTATCTCTTGAATTCTTTCCACAGGTAGCCTATCCTTCCTTTCATTCATTATTTATCTTTTAAATTTACATTTCAATGTGCAAATCGTTCCTATTTGAGTTTCATTTTTTACAAAATATATAATTACTATTTAAATAAAGATATAACAACCTCACTTTCAACTATATTACAGTACACTCTATTCACTTGCTGAGACAACACAACATAATTCTAATAATGTGATCCTCAATATACTTTCTAAAAAATTACTTTAATTTGCTTTGCATATATTTATGTATTCTTATAAAAGGTTGAGTTATATAAAGATAAAATAATTGTAATACAAACGACAAATATTATCATTTACTTCTTTTATTTTATACGTTGCAAGCATAGATAAATTCTTTTTATGTAGGATATATATAATTGTTTACTTACTTTGTTAGATTCTTATATATCGTAAGTATAAGTGTATTGGAAACTGTTAAAATGTTCAACTCTATTTTAGTATTCATTATGTGTCTTACCATATATGATTATATATATATATATATATATATATATATATATATATATATATATATATATATATATATATATATATATATATATATATTTA
>Ga0099824_1004529_pt1 | contig 19988 bp, 12 predicted proteins | sample SiratrowhiteBW_FD_76837 | JGI IMG/M metagenome (GOLD analysis project Ga0099824, IMG submission 76837) | Root nodule microbial communities of legume samples collected from California, USA - Siratro white BW | ecosystem: Host-associated > Plants > Roots > Nodule | place: USA: California... | reverse complement strand
ATATGGGCATTATGTGTACTAGTGAATGTTAAATGTTTATTAATGCTATTTAACACTCTAAGCTCATTGTTGTTCAAGTTTCTGAAATATATGTTTTCTACTTTATGAATGTGCATGCAAATTTTGATTATGATGTAGAAAACAGATTATGTTATTATTGATGATGAAAGATGACATTATGTTTGAACCCATTATGCACTTCTCATTATGAGGTCATATTAAGGAGAAGGACGATACAGTAGTACATGGAAGGAAGTATGTCGATTGAATGACATGTAACCTCCATGACTCTTATTATTCTTATATCTTTAAGTATGACGAATGATGGAACCAATTTTATTGAATGTCCTTTAATGCGCATTATTACTTATGTAATTTATTAAATCATGAAGTATTATAGCATCACATGAGTCAAGTGGGAGAATGTTAGAATAAATAAATAAATTATTCTATAATGTGACTCATGTGAAATATTATTATGGGCCTGTATGTGATTTAATAAAACTAAGAAGACATTTTGGTAATTATGAGAAGTGGTTTATTTAATAAATAACTGATAGTAACCGATCTGACGGACATTGGTTTTATAAAGAACATAGGGTTCTGTCTCTGTAGTATGAGCGTTCTTCATAGTTAACTATCAATAACGTGTGTGGAGATTAAAGTGACTGAAAGAGATAGATTGGGTGAAAGGAGAATAAAGATAAAGAGATAAGTCAAAGAAAGAAGATCTCTCATGGATCAAGGTAAGTCTCTCTTATTATCCTATATGTGAGGATCATAGATTCTAATGATCTTGTGGAATATTTATGATGAATTATTCCCATTATGTTTTAATTTACATCTTGGCCCAACTTTAAGCTTGTTGGCAGTTGCTTCTTGTACTATTCAAAATTGGAATATGTACTATACAAGTTTTTAAATATAAAAAATTATTTTGATATCTTTATTTTAAAATTAAAATATAAAAAATTGCAGGAACAATTAGTTTCAGAAAGAGGTTATATCAAGATGACTCAAGATTTAAAGAAACATCTTTAAAAGAAAGAACAATGAAAACTCACAAAGGATTACTTTACAATGATAAATAATTATGTATTGGTTTCACACAACCCAAAAATCTGAATGTTTTCGGTAGTAGATTGACAATAGACACTGAATAGATACTCTAATTCTTCAATTTATGTATTATATGATGTATTTCTCTTTTTTCTTTTTGAAATCTTTTATTTGAAATGATTCGTCTAATTCTTCAATTTAATGTATTTCTCTTTTTTCTTTTTGTATTCTTTTATTTGAAATGATTTCTCTATATATATTTTAACTGATTTTACATCGAGAAAATAAGGAAATAAATATGTACTTTTAAAATTTAAATTTCACTAATGAAACTAAATTGTAACATGTAACATATTACTACATCATCACAACTAAGTTGGGCGAGCTTTCACATTGTGCATAATATGGATGACCCAACTTGCTTCAATAACCATTCCCTTTTCTGATCAGATTGTTCTTAAGCATGTTTTAAAGCCTTTAATAGTGTCAATTTTTATTGATCATGTGAAAAGATGTTGAATTAGATTTATGGTGGTTAAATAATTTCTTCCTTAGCCTACACGGCTACCAATTATTATAGTCAACTATTACAGTTGGAACATGTCAATTTCATTTATCTGGTCCTTGAAAATTGGTCCTAGACGCTGTTGACTATAACTTATACGACTTCTTCAATTTAAAAGGGCTTGTTTTAGCTTGAATGAGAACAATCAGAAGTGGTATATAATTTCAAAATCTCTAGAGTGGATCAAGTTGTGCACATGTTAAAGTGAATTGTTGAAGACCATTTCTTAATAATTTCAGAAGGTTTCTGTCGTAACCGAAATCACGACGAGATGATCAAAAAATTTTATTTAAAAAAAAAATAAATTTGAGATTGGAATCGCCACCATAGTTTATAAAAAAACCATGAAAAAACCAATTAAGAAAAAGAGTCTACGAACAAAGTTTGGGATTCGGGAGTCGGTTAGGTGTGGGGAAGATATTAGCACCCTACAACGCCTGTCTTAAGACGGTATCTTTAGTCAAAATAAGAAAATGGGTGTGGTTTAATAAAATGTTATTTTTCCCATAAAAACATGATAACAATAAAGATGCAATTAAAAAGAAATAAAAATGCAAATAAAAATAAACGAAAAAAATATTAAAAATACAATTAAAAAAATAAAGAAATAATAAAGATGTAATTAAAAATAAAAATAAATAAATATAAAAACAATAAAGATGTAATAAGAATGGCTAAATAAAATGATAAAAAGGAATAAAAATGCAAATAAAAGATAAGAAGAAAATAATAAAGGTGCCATAAACAGTAAATAAAAATGGAACAGAAAAATAAACAGAGATGTGAAATAAATATAAATAAACAGAATAAAAATAAACAATAAAAATAATGCAAATAAAACAAAGAAAATATATATACAAAAAGATAAGAACCAATAAGTAAAGAATAATATTTTTTATTTTTTGACTCGACAAGGATAGACCTTGGTACTACGTATTTCCATGTAGAATGAAAAATTAGGGTTCATGTAGTTCTAATTTAAGAAGAATTTTTGTTTGATGATATTTGATATTTTATTTTTGATAACTATTTTATTCTTTTTTTGTTTTTTTGAGAGTTAGTTTTACATTTTTTATATTTTTGAAAACTGTTTCATTTTTTTTTTATTTGAAAGCTATTTTATTTTTTTTTATTTCAAAAATTTAATATTTTATTAACTTTTGGAGAATATTTTATATATTTTTTGAAAATTATATATTTTATTAATTTTTGGAAAACATTTTATATTTTTCTTGAAAATGTGGAAATGTTCTATTTTTTTAATATTTTTACAAATTTATTTGAAATGAAACATTATTTATTGATTTGTTAAGAAAACAAAAGAAGAAGAAAAAAGTAATGGTAATGGTTTAGGATTTCTTTTGGAGAGCTTTGATGGGGTCTGATGAGGTTAAGGTTATTGTTGGGTAGTCTGACGTTCTTGCTTCCATGGTTCACTGAGATTTAGTTTAGTTTTTTTTTTTTTTTTCTGAGGGTCTGAAACAGTCGTTTCTAGGAAGAATTAAACAACGGGACGTGCTTAGAGCAGCATATCTAGTATAACAAAAACAAATTTATAATGCATGTAAGAAATTGTTTTGGTGGAAATACAAGAGGGGAGGTGAATTGGATTTCAAAATCTTTTTCAAAACTATTTAACCTTTTAAGAAAATTCAAATCAGTTTGATAAACTGGATCTTTATTGACTTTACTGAGCAGAGCAGTAGAATGAATCAGTAAACAGAACATAATCAAGTCACAGTACAATGCAGCAAACCAAACAGATTTATCAGAATTCAAATGTAACTGCGGAAGCAAGTTAGTTTACTACACTGATATAGACAGAAGTTAACTGCACAGAATGAACTGGTCAAATTCGTTTCAATTAACAGTTCAAATTATTATGAACCAATCAAAAATAAAATTCTTTTTATTAAAGAAACAATTATTAAAAGATGTTTGAGTCTTAAATCAATTATAGTTCAGTTATATATTCTGAAAATAGTTTATACAGTGAACCAGTCAATTAAATCAGTGATCAAGAAGGAGAAAGAAAATTCAAGAACACAAAGGTTTTTATATTGGTTCACCCACCAAACGGGCTACGTCCAGTCCCTCACACACAGTAAGGATTTCACTAAAACTGATCAACTGATCAAGTTTACAACACTTGCCCACAACAAGAATACACTGCACTCGCAACAACCGCTGCTGAATCTACAGTAGACCAAGAAACCACACAGAGTCCACTGTGCGTTTCAAGAACTCCCTTGTTGAAACCCACAGCAAGTCACAGTTATACAGAGTTCACTGTATAACCCAGAAACGTCTCACTGCAACCCGCAGTAGACCACTGCTGAACCCACAGCAGAACAAGAAACCACACAGAAACCCACTGTGTGTTTCAAGAACACCTTTGCTGACACCTACAACAAGTCACAGTTATACATAACCCAATGTATAACCAAGAAATGCCTCACACTACACCACAAATTACACCCCAGTAATTCAAGAACACAGTAAGTTTCAATACATATGAAAGATTTACACAAAAATCAACTAACACAAGCAACTCTATACAACAGATTAGAAATGTAAGAAGAAACAGGTGTAGAGTGCTTAGGCTGAGGTCAGATCAATGATGTAGAAATGCGCAGTCAGTTTCCAAAGCTCCAGTAGAATGCAGAAAACCAGTTCTTGATGAGTTCTTTGAAAACTTCAAATGATCTTGATCTCAAAAAGGTGGTAGCGTTTTCTCTCAATTCAAATCAGTGTAGTATGTATGAAAATTCTCTGTGTTATTATCTTTTGAAAATGCACCAACTATTTATAAATAGCTGTAGTGACAGCTGTCAAACTTTAGTCGATTGATTTAACATTCAGTCGACTAAATTTTAAAATACAGTTAAAACGGTTTATCGAAATCTGAAATCTGTTTTTTTAATGATTTTTTAAAAACTTGCTAAAATCAATTTTCACAATGGAGCTTATCAATGATCAACACATTCATCATCACAGATTTTAACCTCAATCAAGACACACCAACACCACCTAAAGCCTAGACCAAAACACCAAACTCCATGCATCTTCACTTGGCAGCACTTGGTCTTGACTTGGTCAACATAGCTGGTTGCTCCAAATAAACTCAGCAACTTTAGTTGAAGTTGGTTTGGCTTCATCAAATCAATAAAGCAACTTCTAGTGTTAACAATGCAAATTTATTTACAAACAATAAAAAAATACTAATATTCATGATATTGAAATTTCAACAAGTCAAACAAACAAAACAAGGACAAAAAGAATAAGAACAAATAGAACAATCACATGAGGCTGAGCGATCAAGACATATCAGTTGAAGATCAGTTTTCACAAAATTCACCTCCTTCTTCTAATTCAAGCCTCCGAATCTTCAGTAATTTTTTCGTGTGTAATTGTAGTGCTCTCTCAAAAACCGGTGTGTAGTCTTATTTTGGTATTTTCTTTTATAAAATTTCTTCAAACCTCTCCATTACTTTACCCCATCAATTCAATTCAATGAATCTGCCCCCCAATTTTAGTTTGAGGCTGAAGAATGAATCAGAATGAATCAGAGTTATTTGTATTAAGCAGAATAACCACCCATTATAACCATTATTTGCAATTAAGCATAATAATATCCAATTAATATCAGATTCTCTTAGCCAATCTATTCAAATTTCCATTAATTATTTTTTTAATTTAAAATTAATTTTTGTGCACTAAAAATGAGTGCCTGAAAAGATAGTGAGATTATTTAATAGAAAGAGAAATTGTGACGTGGCAGCACTTCTTAATAAGGAGCGATGCAAAATATCAATTTTATTTTCCTTTTTTAACACACTTTTATTGGACTGGACCTAAGCAAACTAATTTACTTTATTTTTTTCAAAGTGAACCCTTTATTAATTTGAGTTTTATTCAAAGACAATTTATTTCTTAATGGGTTGGACTTTCTTCAAATTTTTATTCTTTTCTTTTTTATTATTTTATGCGGCTATTTTAAAACAAAACTCAACACACATTTTTTTTTATTATTTTATTAAGAGCAACCTAAAAGAATAAAAGGAATCAACAAATAAAATGAGCATAACAATTCAAAAAGAAAATGCACAAAATATTAGACAATCAACATTTAATTGAAAATCATCAACATTTAGCAGAATCATTTGCAATTAATCAGAATAATAGTCAGATCAACTATTCAAATTTCTAACCTTTCTATAATTTTTAATTTATTTTCAATTAATTTTCATGTCATTAATGGGCATCAGAAAAGGCAGACAAAAAGAGAAAGACAATGTGACATGACAACACTTTAATGACAATTTTATTTTTATTATTATTTTTTTAGACAAACTTTAAATGGATTGGGCTTGAGTAAATTCTTTATCATTTTTACAAATTTTATTTTAAAACTTTATTCATAAATTAAAACTAAAACTCTCTTTTTATTTATTTATCTAAATGACAAAGTATGATAAAAACTAAATTTTTATTTTAAATTTATATATATTTTATATTTTGAAATAATTTTATTTGCTTGGACGAAATTGGGTGTTGAGTTGTCCCTCCTTACTTAAATTTTACTAGATGATCTGAACTTTTGAAGTTCATACTATATAAGTAAAAGATAAGTAAGGAAAAAAACACTAATTTCGTTCAGGTTTGAAAATAAAGATAAATAAAATAAATGTATAGATAGAGGTCGAGACCTTGTACTGAGAGCGGAGGGTCACGTACCTTAAACTGACCTTGTACTAAGACGAGAGGGTCGTAAATTTTGAATTGAACTAACCTTGTACTGAGACGAGAGGGTCATTGTTTTTCCTTTTGACCTTGTACTGAGACGAGAGGGTCGTGAGGATTAATTTTTGGACTGATCTTGTATTGAGATGAGAGGACCGTTGTCCTTTATTTTGACCTTGTACTGAGACGAGAGGGTCGTTGTTCTTCATTTTGACCTTGTATTGAGATGAGAGGGTCATGAAGATTGATTTTCAAACTGACCTTGTACTGAGATGAGAGGGTCATTGTCCTTCATTTTGACCTTGTTCTGAGATGAGAGGGTCATAAATCTTAAATTTTGAACTGACCTTGAACTGAGACAAAAGAGTCGTTCCTAAAAATGTGAAATTGAGATCGTGACCGTGTCTAAAATCATATATCATTTACTTGAAATCAATACCCAGACAATGTCTGCAGAGATTGAGTAGACGAACACCATGTGAATGCTAAAATAAAGAGTCGAAACCTTAACAGTGTTCGAAGGTTACAATTGAAGAGTGAGACCGAGATCCTGACTGTGTCTAAAATCTCACATCAACATTTGAAATCAAATCTCTAGACAGTGTCGCTGAGATTGTACAACGGTGTTGTAGGAGTAATATGTAGACGAACACCATGTGAACGCTCAAAATAAAGAGTTAGTGTTGGAAGGTTACAACTGAAGAGTGAGACCGAGATCCTGACCGTGTATAAAATTGCGCATCATCACTTGAAATGAAATCTCTGGACAGTGTCACTGAGATTGTACAATTGTGTTGTAAAAGCATGTAGACGAACACCATGTGAATGCTCAAACTAAAGAGTCAAAACCTTAACAGTGTTGGAGGGTTACAACTGAAGAGTGAGACCGAGATGCTGACTGTCTAAAATTGTGCATCATTACTTGAAATCAAATCTCTGGATAGTGTCGTTGGGATTGTATAACTGTGTTTTAGAAACATGTAAATGAACACCATGTGAACGCTCAAAATAAAGAGTCGAAACCTTAACAGTGTTGGAAGGTTACAACTGAAGAGTGAGACTGAGATCCTGACCGTGTCCAAAATCGCGCATCATCACTTTAAATCAAATCTCTGTACAGAGTCACTGAGATTGTATAACCGTGTTGTAGAAGCATGTAGATGAACACCATGTGAATGCCCAAAATAAAGAGTCGAAATTGGAAGGTTACAACTGAAGAGTGAGACTGAGATCCTGACTATGTCTAAAATAATGCATCATCACTTGAAATCAAATCTCTGGACAGTGTTTCTGAGAATGTACAACCGTGTTGCAATATGTGGAGATACGACATTGAGTGCTTTCTTCAAATAGAGATACGACATTGAGTCCTTTCCCTAATAGGGATACAAAATTGAGTCTTTTCTCTAAAAATATTTTTTGTTGATTTGCATGAAGCTTAATTTTTCCTTGTTGAAAGAAGTATGTTGGATGCATGACAATGCATGATTTTTTTTTTTTGTTTCTTTTTAAGAATGCATTTATGAATGTATGAAACTTTGTGAACTTTTTCAACGAAAAGTGCATGCTTGAATGCCCGAAATTTGCTTGAATGTGAATTTTTTTTTTTTGAAGAATGCATATGTATGCATGAAACTTTGCTTAAATGTGGATTTTGAAAATGCATGAAATTTGATTTTTTGTTCTTCTTTTGAATGATGCATTTATGAATGCATGAATTTTTTGATTGAGTATGAAATTTAATTTGAATGAAATTACATGTTTGAATGCATGAACTTTTGTTGAATATGAATTTTAATTTGAACTAAAATGCATGAAATTTGATTTTTTTTGTTCCTTTTTGAATGATGCAAGCATGAAATTTTGTTTTTGATTTTCTGTAATGATAATGTATATATGATGAATATTTCAAATATGCACAAATGATTTTTTCTTGATTTTTCAATATGTACAAAAGATTTTCATTATTTTTTTTTCTTCAAAAATATGTACTGTGTAGAATCAGAAATTTCTGGTAATCATTCAATTTCCCTTTTAAGAAAATCTAGGGTCATTTGAAGCTAATGTCAACCTAGTGTAGCCATCAACTTTCCTTTTGGAGACCTTGCTTAGATGCATGCTTGAACCCATGGGTAAAAGGGTAAGTGTTTAGGAATTTGAGGTATTTGAAAGATACTGAGGATGCAAATCTTTCGATAGGATTGCCCCAATTTTGGTGGCCTAGTTTCAATGTATTGGATTGGTTATGTGAGCTTTAGGCTTGGAGGGTATGAACAACCTGGTTCAAAAGAAAATAAAGGTAATGTAAAAGACTCTTCATGAAGGGAAATAGGCTTTGCAATTGCCTTAGTTTGCATGTACAATGGGAAATGATGAGATTTGTGTGAAAGATGACTTGTCTTGGTAAGGTGACAAAAATGGGATAACAAGGTTATGGATGAAACTGGATTGCCCTAGTATTGTATAAGGGCTAACAAAGTTACTCGAAATAGGATTGCCCCATTTGGTATGTATGATGAGATATATGTGAGGGAAGGCAAGGGTATCAGATTGGCCCAATGTTACTTCCGATGCTTCATTCCCAGTTGATCTGAGTATAGGTTACTCTCTTCTGAAAAAGGCATTCTCATGTATTTCTTTCTTTTTCATTCATCTTTTCTTTCTTCATTTCTTTCACTTTTTAACACTTATTATCAGTCATGTCCTCTTGTTACAAAGCTAAATTTTATGAAAATCATTGCAATCATTCCTCAATCAATATGGATTTTATTGGGCTTAACGTGCCCAAGGATAAAAAGGGTTGTGATGAAAAGGATATAAAGGCTCAAAAAATATCTTTTTGGAAACAAAGATCATCAACCAAATGTTGTAACCAACCAAGTCATCTTCCATGAGTTTTTCATCATTATGTTCTTTTTCCTTTTCCTAGAGAGCCTGTGTTGTACTCACTCTTTGACGAACTTTCGGAGAATACCTCTCTTACTTCTCTGTTCTTTTTTTCTTTCTTTTTTCTTTTCGATCTTTTTTCTTTTTTTCAATTTTTTTTTCTTCTTGAGAAGTTTTCGATGTACTCTTTGCCTGATGTGCATTTTCTTTAGGCTTTAAGGAACTTATGATGTGCATTTCTTGATGAGATTGGGAGTTTTGGCATATAAATTGTTTTTGAATTTCTTCTATCTAAACCTTAGACTAAGCTCCAAATTGTTAATGATTATCATTGGAGATAGTTGAAAGAAATATTTTTATTTTTTGTCTCAAAGAGGGTACAAAGGTTTTACAAAAGTGTTTTAGATATAGAAACATGGTCATATATCATTTTGAATCCTGATTGTTTGATTTTCAAAAAGTTTAACAATAGAACAAAATTAATGACTTATGACACGTACATTTTTCTCTTTTTTCTTTTTTCTATTGTCCTATATTTTGCTTAGATCACCCTTTTAGGTTTTCAATCTAAAAGAATTTTTTCTAATATTTTTTGAATGCCCCTTAAGAATAAAGATAGGATATTGGCCAACTAACAGAAAACTGACATTCTACCTCAGTGTAAAAATATTCTTAGATAATAATAGTCATTTGGACAATCCTTTCATTTGAGAATTTTGGGAATCTTAAAAATTTTGGGGAAGCCAACAGGTAACCATATATACAAATGCTTCCTTGGAAAAGTCAATTGTTACCCTTATTAAACATTTCGCTTGAATGATCCCCATTTTATTATTATTCACAATCTTGTGGATTTAATGATCCATGAACATGACTCACCACATTTTCCTTTTCTCTTTTTTATTCTTTTGAAAATTTAATTATTTTTTTGACTTTTTGTTTTTTGGAAAATGCATATATGATATATGTTTGAATGAATGAATGCATGAATTTTTTCAGAAAATGCACTTATGAATACATGATTTTTTTTAATGCATATATAATGCATGTTTGAAAGATTTTTTTTCTGAAAAAATGCTTTTATGGATGCATGATTTTTTTTTAATGCATATATGATGTATGTTTGAAGTAATTTTTTTTATGAGAAAATGCATTTATGAAATTTTGGACTTTTTCTTTTTAAAAATGCATGATTTTTTTTTAGATTTTTTTTGTTTTCTTTTAATATGTATGCATGCATAATCTTTTTTTGAGAATGCATATATAAATGGAATTTTTGGGAATGCATATACGATGTACGAAATTCTAGAAAAATGCATAAGAGATTTTGTGAATGCATACATAGATATTCACAAGCTGATTTTGTTCCTTTGAAAATACATGCATGAAAATCTATCTTTTATTTTCTTTTAAATTTTTCAATTTTTTTCTTGAATGGTAATGCATGAATGGATGCTCGAAATTGTAATTTTTAATTTTTTAATGATATGCATGAATGTCTGCTCTACATTCTATTTTTTCTGATTTTTTCAATGATAATCTATGCTCAAATGTATTATTTTTTTTGAAAAAGTATGTATAAATTTTCAGAAAAGAATGTATATTTAAAGGTGTTTTTTTTTCTCTCACAAATATTTACAGGAGAATTTATTTATAAAATATTTTCAATAACATGTATGTACAAAAGGTTTTTTTTCAAAAAGGGACATATGTATAAAAGTTTTGATATATGTACAAAATTTAGAAATTTTCAAATGAGAGTGTATTTACAAAAATTTTCAATGTGTATATGTTTCTTGTAATCATTATATGTTGACGTGTTTTTTTTTCTGTAAAAAAGTGATTGATTTTTTTGTGTTATTCTATTTCATATTTTTTCAAGAAAAATTTTATTTGCCCTTGTCTTTCTATTTTTCAGTGAAGTCAAGACCTTCACACTGCAGGGAGGGTCTCAAATGGACTTTTTAAAAAAAAAAAATGAGGTTGGGACCATGACCCCATCAAGCAGGTGTCAAAATAAATCTTGCAAGAAGTGAGGTAAGTGTATGAATGCACGAATGTGTGCAATATTTTTCATTTTTGATATTCTTGATGATTGTTTTTTGTTTGATATTGGCATTTAGGAAGAGATGCATGAGTGCATTGAGAACGTATGAACATATACATGAAATCCTATGATGATTTATGAGAATGTATGTATGGAATGCATAGTTTCAATTTTTGTTTATTGAATGAATGATGATATGAAAATACGTATTTTTTATTCTTGATTAAATGAGAAAGCATGCATAAAACTTCATTTTTCATTATTGATTTTTGATTTTTTGAGAATGCAGGTATAAAACTATATTTTTTTTATTTTTTGAAAATGAGAATGCATAGATGAATGCACAAAAACTCTATTTTATTTTTCAGCTTTAATTGCAAAATAATGCATAAATGCATGCCTAACATTCTATTAAGTTTTGATTTTAAGTAAATGCATATTTGCATGCATAAAACTTTATTTTTCATTTTTCATTTTTGAATGAGAATGCATGAATGATTGCATAAAACTCTATTCTATTTTTTTAGTTTTTTTTTTTTTCAAATGAGAACTATACATTTTTATTAATGAGGATGTAAGAATGGATGCACAAAACTCTATTTTTTAGTTTTCAATTTTAAAAGAATGCATAAAACTCTATTTTTTGTTTTGATTTTAAGAGAATGCATAAAATTCTATTTTTCATTTTTTCTTCTTTTTATTTTATGAGAATGCATGAACAATGCATAAAACTCTATTTTTTTATTTTATATTTCTTTGAAAATGTATTTTCAAAATTCCTCCAATGTTATAGAATGTAGTATGGATGCCTTTGAAGATGTATAATGCATGTGAAAATGTATGATGTATGTTAAGATATGTGATGTATGTTTAGATGTGTGGTGAATGTCTAAATGTATGATACATATTTAGAAGTATGATGCATGCAAAATGTATACATGTCAATAATTTTTTTATGCTAGCAAATTAGAAAAAGATGTACAAAAATACAAACCATTTAAGCAATTATTTTTGTTTTGTTTTGTCTTCTTTTTTTGTATTTTTTTATGCATGAAATTTTTAGGAATTCATTTATGATTTTTTTTTAAAATGCAAATATATGGACGTATGTAATTTGGATGCATGAAAAATTTATTCCTTTTTTTTTTAAGAAAATGCATTTATGAATACATGAAATTATTGTTTATCTTTCTCTTTTTTTTTTAGAATGTATAAAATTTTATTTTTAAAAATGTATGATTGAAAGTAATGATATTGATATTTTGTCATTATTATTTAATATCAACATTTAAAAGAAATGCATAAGTGTCATGCGAATGCATGAACATTTGTATGAAATTTTATTCGAGAATTCCTATGGCGATGCATAAATGAATGCATGATGAAAATGCATGTAGGAAATGTATATTTTTCATTTTTGTTTGCTGAATGATGATATGAAAATGCATATAACTTTATTTTTCATTTTTTTGATTTTTTAAAATGCACGAATGACTGCATAAAATTCTATTTTTTTAATATGAGAATGCATAAGTGAATACATTAAAACTATATTTTTTTTATCTTTTAAATGAGAATGCATAGGCGAATACATAGAAACTTTATCTTTTTTATTTTTATTTTTCATGTATGAATATGAGTCTATTTTTTAATGAATGAGAATGCATAAAACTTCTGTTTTTATTTTTTGAATTTTTTTTAATATGAGAATGCATAAGTGAATACATTAAAACTATATTTTTTTTTATATTTTAAATGAGAATGCATAGGCGAATACATAGAAACTTTATCTTTTTTATTTTTATTTTTCATGTATGAATATGAATCTAGTTTTTAATGAATGAGAATGCATAAAACTTCTGTTTTTATTTTTTGAATTTTTTTTTGTTTGATTTTTTTTATTATTGTTTTTATGCATGAATTTTTTTTAAGAAAATGTATTTAGGAATGCATGAAATTTCTCTTGTTTAGTTTTTTAGAAGGTATGATTTTTTTTAATGTATGAATAACTAAATTTTTTATTTGATGTCAACATTTTTTTTTTAAACGAAATGTATAAGTGCAATGAAAGTGTATGAACATATGCATGAAATTTATTTGAGAATTCTTATGAAGAGGCATAAATGAATGCAAGATGAAAATGAATATTTTTCATTTTTGTTTATTGAATGCATGATGCATACATGAAATCTATTTTTATAGAATGAATAATAATATGAAAATTAATTCTATACCTTTTTTTTGTTTCTTTGCTTGTTTGAATAAAACTTTGAAAATATATGATGAGGATGCATGGATAAATGCATTGACTCTATTTGAAACTATTTTTTTTTAGAATGCATGTATATTATTTACATGAGAGTACATAAATGGTGCATGAAACTTTAGATGAGAATGAATGTATGATGCATGAAACTTTAAATGAGAATAGATTCTATGAAATATGTATGGATGTATGAAGTTGTTCGAATGAATGAAACCTCTTTTTTTTTTTTTTAAGAAGAAATATATGAACTTGTGGATGGTGATGTATGCATAAATGAATGGATGCAATCCCTTCTCGTATTATTTTTTTTTATGAAAATATTTTAATTTTTTTTTTTTTTGCAATATCATGGGGATGTATTAATGAATGAAATTTTATTTTTTTATTTGCAAACATGGATGTATATAAGAATGTATGAAAATCTATTTTTGATTGATTTTTTTTCAATGTGGTATGAATGGACGCATAACCACATTTCTTTGATTTTTTTTTCAAAAAGCTAATATGTAATGTATATGAAAAAAAATGAGATTAACGTTTTTTTATTCTATTTCCAAAAATCATTTTTTAGAGAAAAAATGTGAAATATGGCAATGATGAAGAGACTTGTATACAATTTTTCCAAACTAGAGAGGATCCCTCTTGGCAGGTTTATTTTTTTTCATCACAATTTAATCAGATCATATGATATCACAACTTAATTTTTTATTATGTAGGACAAGAGGAGGAAAGCTCAGGACATTCAGCACAAGAATGTCACGCCCCGCCGATTGTCTCGAAGGGGGTGGGGGGTAGGGGTATGATTTATTGGAAAAGAAGATGATGGAAGAAAAATCAAAAATATTAAAAGAAACATCATCTTTAGATGTTATTTCTCCTCCATCCCCTCCTAGTTGACATGAGAAATGGAAGTTGGCTAGGACTAAATCAGAAGGGCAGATGACATTTGCGCATTCCGAAGAGATTCCACGATAGATTGTATGTTAATAATAAATTCATCATATCTAATGTCTTATTTTTGTAATTAATGTTAACATATTGTATTCTTTTTTACAGGATTCCCTGATGGAGTAGAGCCCCAGGGAACTTTTGTCATCCAAGGAAGACAAGACATATTGACCACTATTATTTGCATCGAAGAGCACCCCGATCGTGTCCGGGCTGTTGGTTATGGTGTGGGGGGTGAGACAATATTTTGGATCCGCTCCCCGTTCTAGCTCATCTTAGAATGCAAGCATAATGGAGCAGATATCTCAAATGAAAGATGAATTAAGGGGTCAATTGAAAGATCAACTAAAATATCAATTAAGAGATCAAATAAGAGATGAGTTAAAAGATCAATTAAGAGATCAAATAAGAGATGAGCTAAAAGATCAATTAAGAGTTTAATTGAGAGATGAATTAAGAAGAGAATTTGAGCAGTAGTTGGAATCCATGGACATCTCACAGCAACACACTCCTCTACGGGAACGTGCAGTACCGAGAGCTAGCACAAAGGGGAGTTGTGTTGCTAAGGACGAGGAGGAAGACATAAAAACCGATACGTCATATCGGTGTAGTTATTTGTTGGATATCCTCCTCAACTCGTGGCAACTGGGAGAGTGTATGTCGCATCTTCGACGATCCCTACCGTGCCACTTCGAGATGATTTTGTTAGAGTGGTTATCGGAGAAGTTAGATAGGCAGATGTCGAGGTTCCAGTGCCTATATCAGAGTTTAGATTTGTGGGGAAGACAATTGGTACATTTATTGTGTAGCCTACACATCTCCTACAGGCCATTTTTAGAAAGCCTCGGGTATATTGTCATAATTTCTCTTAATATTATTTAAATTGACACTTAATGATATTTCAATTGATACACTTTGTTTTTGTTTTATAGGACGGTGGGAGGAAAGAGAACTCACCAATTGTTGGAGATTTAAGTCCTAAGTCTCAGCCACTCTAGACTGATGTGAATCCACTTCAAGAGTTGGCTAGGATCTCCCACGAGTTATTTGACCCACCTTGTCCAATTCCTTGGGATGAAGCCATCTTTGGTGTGGACAATGTTGGTGTACCATTGCACATATCCCTCAAAGACGTGCTTGAAGTCATCCAGGAAAACCAGATGATAAACATTGCATGCATTCAGTTATGGATGATGTAAGTATACCTTGTTACATGTTATTTGATAAAATATCAACCACTTTTACTAATATTGATATTAACAATGCAGGTATATAAATCAATTAGTTTATAGCACAGGGAATCCTGATATTTATGGATTCCCTGAGCCACAATATATTCAGAAGTCTAGAAATTAAAAGATGGACTACTAGACTTATATACAGAGATGGATCTTATAATCCATAAAGAGGATTTACTTTGCCCATGTTATTCATTCATAAGCTTCACATCTTTATATTTTGATCTTAAGTAATTTAGTGAATATGAGAGTAATGGATTGACTATTTCAGGTCCCATTGGCAACTCAAGCTTGTTTGTCTCGCGGATAACACAATGGTTTGGTTTTGTTCACTACATTGGAAGCCAAATTCAGATATGAAACAAGTAGTACAAGGGTATGATTTAATTAAATTTAAATAATACATCACTCTTGTTTGTATAATATGCAAGTTACTAATCATTTTGGATTTTAATGCAATTGATGTTTGTAATGTTCTTTGCAGAAGATCTACATCCACATCCTAAAACCTACGTTGGATATATCCTAAGGTATTTAATTCTAAATTTTATTTTAAATTAAACTTATTAATTAGTTTTTGACTTATTTCATGATTTGACTTTAATGAAAGTGCAACAAGCAAGAAAGGGAGTTGGGAATGCGGAATTTATGTGATGCATTAGATGAAGACCATAGCCCGATTTTGTATCACTAACTCTTGGGACCAGGTATGAAAATGTGTAAATTGTAGATAAAATGTTTTTCAAGTTTCTCATAATGATGATTAATAACACTTGTTGTAACTGTAATTTTGTTTTTTCAAGACCAGAAGCCATTGGAGAGCCAAACAATAAAAGAAATTATAAAAGAATGGGAAAGATAGTTTATTATAGTTAGAAGAAATTTGTAGATATATATAAGTGTATATAATATATTTTGTACATTGTAGATATATATATATAAGTGTACATTATAGATATTTGTAAAAAATATTATAATTGCTTTTATTCAATGCAAATTCTATTATGGTTGGCTGAATATGGACTGCTAATTGTAAAATTTGCAGGTTTTATGGATAGAAACCAATTCAATTTGTATATTTTCTAAAAAAATCGACACCCAATACATCCGTTAAGACCATAACCGACATAATGTTCATTGAATATCATACAACAACATGGCATACAACATCGGTTACTTGGCCATCATCACTATTATATTTAATAGGCCTGCATAACAATGTCGGGTTTCTTATTCTGGATCTTTCATTTTGAAAACAAATTCTCTCAGATATTTGTGTTCGACTTAGAAATCTCTTTAGATATTTCAATTTAAGCTCTTCCATTGTTTCAAAATTGTTGTCTTCCAAACATCACGTGCTTTGTGATGATAAGAGGTAATGGAAACAATTTAAGGAGTGTAAGTTTTGGATTATTTTCACAAATATTTTATTTTTGTATAACTTTTTTTCTATATTCTCTATTTTTTTAGAAATGTATTTAAAATATTTTGTCAGAATCCCCACTCACTATTTTCTTCCTCATCTAATACTTCTTATTAATTTTGTCTTAGTTGTAATCCTTGTTTTTGCTATCATTGCAGTCAATATTCTTACTTTCATTATTGAGCTTTGCCACCACTGCACCATCATATAGCATGTCTGTGAACATCTCTAGACACCACTTACTCACATTCGAGCCATTTTCTTTTCTCATTCTAATACAAAAATCATCTTATCTCAATTGATAGTACAAACTAAATGAAAAAATATAAAATTTCAGATCCTTAATTGAATAAATCTTTTAATAAATATTCAATTAAAATCTCTTATATTTATAAAAAAATATTTTTTTAAAAAATACGATGTAAAGGTTAAAAATCAAATAAAAACAATAGTTCAATATTGATATATGTATTAGAATGATATTTCTTACCATGAAATAGTAAGACGACTGAACATATAGTCTAAATAAGTGTGAGAAAAAGTGTCACAATTGCAATAATTGTAGATGTTATTTTTCAAGGAGTGTTGAAGTACTCATATAAAGAAGATAGTCGTATATTTTTTATAAGAATTTTCACGCAAGGTATTTAAGCTATTGCATAGAGAAAAATAGTGTGAATTAAAATGTGACATAGGAAGGTCAGAGCCCATATTAGCATCACCCATCTAATTTACAATAATTTTATTATGAACCAATACCTTTACATCTTTTTCAGTGTCGATGAGAATATCTAAAATCTTTAGGCATTGATTATATATGTCTCTGTATAGAAAGTGACACTTCTCAAATGCCATTATATTTCTCCGATCATTTCTGCGGAGTCATTTATATTCAAGATTGAAATGATAGGCTTACCCTCATCCGAATAGGTGAAAGTATATACAAACATTGTAAAACATGTTATATTAGCATAGGGCACGAACCAGCTATTTCAGAATGAGCTCACTAATGAAACTTGTGATATATATATAAGAAGAAGTTGGGATAACTTATGTAGAACATGGGGATGGATATGGTTTGTAAGGTTCTACATGGTTTTGTACGAATTTTTATGGACTTGTATTTTTAAAAGTATTGGAACATTAAGTGTTCCTATTTATTTTACTCATGGTTGTAAAAAAGAAAAAAATAAGCCTTATTTAGATTCACTTGGAACTTAATAGTTGTCTTTTGATAGTTGGCTTGCACTGTAAACATGTCTAACTGTATTGTATTCTTCTGAGTTTCCAAGATCTAGATTTGATGATGATATTATATAAGATGTTAAAGAATTAATGAAGTGTTTTGCACTCTCTCTTGTACAAACTTCTGCTAAAGACACTCTCCTAAAATAGTAGGAAGTAATGTGATTAAACTATGGTAAAGTTTGCATATGAAAAATTTCAAAATTGTAGTACATGATATTAAATTGATTTCTTTGATAAATTTTGGAAAATAAAAGAACTACAATCAATCTAATGTTTTTCGTTGAGAGTTTTCTAAATAGAATAGTCATTGGAGAGAATGTCAGGGGAGGGGTAAGTTTAAGTAGGTATCTCTGTGTTGTGTGTGAGACTGGTGAGACAACTACTAAGCAAAATCTTACTGAGAGTAGATTAGTTGATGAAATGTAAAACATTGGAAAGTGAGAGTCATACTAGGAGAACGAAAGGTTAAAAACTTTCCAATAAAAGTAAAGTTATGTGAGAATGAGCACTAGGATCCAAACTCTAAGAAAATTTGTGTGTTGCATTGTCAAGTAAATTTAGAAGTTAGAATGATGAATACCATAGCAAAGTTGAAAATGTATTTGTATGTTATCAGTTAGTGTGTGATAATTGTGGGCGATCTACGTGTTTTTACATATCAACTAGAACACAGACGTGTTAACCAGGATGACCGCTTGTTTGTTTTTTTATTGGTAATAAAGAATAAATAAATAAAAAACACTTAAAGAGTTTTTTTAACTCAATAATTAACAAGAGTACACAATATAACAAGAAAAAACAAACACCCAAAAGCTCCTAAATGTAGTAACCTACAAAGAAGAATCTAGCTATTGCAAACATTGGACATGATGAATTGGTTAAAAATTCAACATTTGAAGAGAAACTAAGAAAAAAAATTGAATCACAGAAAAGCACAGGACATCAAATGGATTGAGTCAATTGTGATAAGGTGCAATGGCAACAAGGGACCTAGGATATAAGTATATTGGCAGAGAGAGGGTAGAGGAACATGGCTAACCAAAGACTTAGAGGGAGTGTACTTACAACAAGAAGTTGATAGTGGATGTAAGAAAATTCTATTTTATGGTGTACTGACTATGTAGGATGCATGATTTATTATTCTAGATTAGATCGTGTTAACACAAACCAACATGGTAACAAAAGAAGGATTGAAGAAAAGAGAAAAACTAACTAGAAATTCTGGTATAAACTAATTACTTATGTAAATAAAAGAGGATGCATACAAATAGTCAAAAGGCAATATATTGCTTGAAAGAAATATCATAATCAGAACAGAATTTTCGTAGTGGGATAAATTCACATGTGGTTGATACCCAATAATTAGGCGGTGGCAAATGTAACAAGCAATAGCGGTATACTGAAAAAACAAAATGTATATATGATTTATTGAAAAATATTTTATCATTTTGTGTAGGAATAATAAAGCTAGGAGATTAAAAGTTAAATATGCAAAACACTTTATATATATATATATATATATATATATATATATATATATATATATATTATATTTTTTTTTATTT
>Ga0099824_1004526_pt1 | contig 19991 bp, 10 predicted proteins | sample SiratrowhiteBW_FD_76837 | JGI IMG/M metagenome (GOLD analysis project Ga0099824, IMG submission 76837) | Root nodule microbial communities of legume samples collected from California, USA - Siratro white BW | ecosystem: Host-associated > Plants > Roots > Nodule | place: USA: California... | reverse complement strand
ACTTTTCTTTTTTTTTTTTTTTTTTTGTTAGTGAATCATTGTTTATTGGTGTAGGGTTTAATACATTGAATTGTCATAGATCTTGTTTGAAAGTTTAGGAAGTATATGGAGAATATTTTTCTATTGGACAAGCTACCACAAACTAAGGGGAGTTAATTGTCATAACTATTTCACCATTTGAATATAGTTGTTGAGTAAAATTATTGGACGATATTTTATTTTTTGCAACAAAATTGATATTCTGAGAGTATTTAATATGTAATATAGATATTGTAAGAATAATTTGTATGATGTTATGAAATGTTTATTTTTAACTAATAGCATTCAAGTTATAAAGTATTCTAACATCCATTTTTTTTAAATAATTCTATTATTTATTTTCTCTTTAATTTAAATATAAGCTTAATATAATATTACATTTTAACTCTTATAATTAAATTCATATTTTAAAAATATGTATTCTGTCTATATGAAGTCTAAATATCATAAAAAAATATAGTAGTTTCAAATAAGCATTATGATAAAATAAAATGAAAATAATAATAATAAGAAGAAGAAACAAATTTAAAAAATTAATTAAAAAAATTAATTATTAAAAATATCTAGTTAAAACAATATTTGAATAAGAAGAAATAAGATAAAAGGGGATAAGGTTTCATTTAATATATGTAATCTTAGCATAAAAATAAAATAAAATAAGTTGGCTTGTAAATAAGGTTAAAGAGAAGGCTAGAAAAAAAAAAAAATGAAGGAGAGATAACATACGTGAGAGGATAAGAATGAAGTAAGGGATTTTAGAAATCTAATGTTGGTATTAGAGTTAAAGTTATAAGTTCTATTTTAAATAAGTAATTGTTGAGAGTGATTGTTATAGGTATTTTTAATTTTTTCCATAATAAATTATAATCCAATAATGATTTTGAATAACTAAATTCTTAAGTGAAAAGTGTTACATTTTATTACCTATTAATTTTTAGTATAATAGTAAATATTTGATCCAATAAGAAGATAAGGGAGATGATATTAAACTTTATTTTTTAAATCTTAATAACTTGTGCAGGTTTTGTTATCTTTTTATTTATTTTGAATCAAATATTGTTTTACTTTATTTATTTTTATGCAATTTATTATAGTAATACATTAATCTCTTTTTTTATTTTTTTATTAATTAATTTATTTATCTTATTTTTACAATTTAGTCTATTTTTGTCTTTTTTAATTTCTAATTATGTAATTTATTTTTTATTAATTTATATTTATGTCATTTTATTTATTTCAAAATTCGTGCTTATCTCTTTATTAATATGTGTTGGAGTCATTTAATTTATTTTCACTTACTTGTCCATAATCTCTACCCATTTATACTTTTATCATTTAATTTACATCGAGTTAGGTATTGATTCTATGTTTTATTCACCTTTTGTACTCTATTCATTTAGGTTTTTATAATTTATTTAATTTAGTTTCAATCATTTTATTATTTTATGTTCTTATTGTTTATTAATAATGTAATATATATTTGTAATTTATTTATACTTGTATTATTTTCTTTGTTTTCTTATTGCATACTATTTCACATTTAATTATTTGTTTAAAGTTCTTATTTTAATTATTATTTTATATTTTGTATTATTTTAAACTTTATCCTTTCCTAATCGTATATATATATATATATATATATATAAAATAAAGTAAAATTAAATATTTTTTATAATTTAATAAATCTGGATAAAAGAAAGTTACATATATGTTTTATTATTCTTTTGTACTTTTCTAAATATTTTTTATATTTATTTGGATTGTTTGTATAAATTATTAGTTAAGACAAAATATAATGTATTTTAATAGTTATTACATTATTTGATCCTTGAACATGTCAAAGGGTGTAAGTTGAATTAAGAGAAATGAGGTTATTTTCCAATAAATTGATATCATGTTATGCATTAGTGTATGTGTTTGAGTAGTCATAATTTGGCATATCAGAGGATGCAAGGCATGTAACATGATGGGGTTTAAGGAAGTATTGTTCAAGTAGGTAGATATTTAGATAATTCAAAATAACATCTTAGATTACAATATTAGGCAAAACTTGAGACTATCTAATACATACTCAATCTCGTCTAAAGTTAGGTATTAAGTATATATATATATATATATATATATATATATATATATATATATATATATATATTTGTGAGATGAAATATAACTGATATTTTTGAGAAAAATTATTATAATTGTATCAATATTTTTAACGAAAAATACTTAACTACCTAATCACTTATTCAATTAACTTTTGGTTTCGGTTTCTATAGTGGATATGGATCCCAATATTTGATAGAGTGAGATTGAGTTTTATAATAGTAGGTCAAATCTTGGGTCCTTATTGTCTCTTAAGTTTATTAAAATTGATATTTAAATTTTATAAAGACTTTACTCTTCGTTTACGTGCCTTTCTTTCATGTGTACATGTGGTATAAGTAGAGGATGAATATGTTGGATAAAAATTGTTTGGAGAATTTTGAGGAGATTTTATCTAAAATATTAATTTATGAACAACTTAGTTTTAATATTTTTAAGAGATATTAAATATGTAAATAATCTTATATTTTGACATAAAACTTTTATTATTATACATGTATCTACCAGATTATGTTATAATTAATGTTTTTATAAGAAAATTTTCTAGAACACAACAAATTTTTATCTTAGATGGCCAGTCATCATAACACTTAATGTCACTTAATCACCAATATGGATGATCAAGCAACAAAACAAGTCCCACAAGCATTTGAACCTGAAGGAGAGAAGTCAATGTTATTCCAGGAATGAAACTTAAGTAATTAGAGGTATTGATATGTAAAATTAATGTGTGAAGTTTTGAAATATGTGAGATCATGAATGATGTTCTGACATTGAAAAACTAATATGCTCACTCAAATATTGATAAGATGACTTGCTCGATGTTTGAAGTTTATTGAATTTTTTAAAAAGTAATAATTAATCATTTGAGTGTGAACATATTGAGATATTATATATATATATATATATATATATATATGACGTGACATAATGGATATTTTTATGATGTTAGTTTTTTTAATTGGTTAAAATTTAATTATTATATTATTTTTTGTTATTTTACAAATTAATGTGTATATTAATTTTAAAGTTAATATATCTGTTAAATACATATTTATTTATATGACTTGTTTATTTTTATGTTTTTTATTTAAATTTGAGATATTACTTAAGATAGTTAAAAGAATTTGAATCCATCATCAAATTAAATTTAAGGGAGTAGACATTTTGGATAGCTAAAACAAACAAATGAAATGTAGAGAGTAGAAACGAATCACTTGATGATTTGGAAGATAATCAAATAGATAAAAAATATAATAATTTTACATATATTAAAAGATGTATTAAAAGGTAAAATGTGTAAAAAGAATTATATTAGGATATAAGCATATATTATTATTATGGCTAAAATAAATATGGGGCAGGCTGCGGAAGAACACTGAACAGAAAAGCTTCGGCAGAGGTACAATTCACGCGTTGTGCGGTGCACGTGAGGGGTCGTTCATTCGAAGCACCGTTACTCTTTAAGGACTCGCCTTCTTCCTCTCAATCAACCCAATTTCTCAAGGTCTGCACTCTTCCTTCTTCAACCATCACCTTCTCCATTTTCCTCACTGCATTTCCAGCCCCAATTTCCTCTTCAAACTTCGCACCACTGATCCGTGCACCTCACGCTCCCTATCCACCATGGTTCCTCCTGTTTCCTCCTCCGAGCGCGTGGACTTGGCCAGGCTCTGCGCCTCCAAGGACTGGTCCAAGGCCATTCGAATCCTCGATTCCCTCATTTCTCACTCCGCCGCAGTCCAAGACCTATGGTTCCTGTTTCGATTCCCTTTTTATCTCATTCATTCATCATTTTTCTCAATGCTCGCTTTGCATGTATATATGTCTGTTTCTGACGCCCGATCTTGTTCCGATTCTCGCTTTCAGCAACCGGGCCTTCTGTTACGGCAAACTGGAGCTTCACAAGCACGTGATTAAGGATTGCGATAGAGCGCTTCAGCTTGACCCTACGCTTCTTCAGGCTTACATTCTCAAAGGTTCTCTTATCTTCCTCTCAAACTTGATCCCTCTCTCTATCTCGTTTTTTCCACTTCGTCTGTTTTTTTATTTAATTAAATTTATGCTCTTCTTACCTATCCTAATTGCCTCATATTTGGAATTGGTATTCGAACTAGTTAGGTTTGAGTAAAACGTTACCTGTTAGATAACTTTTCCTTGTGTATTTCGACGTGGAATTTTACTGTGCCGCTTTTTTGACTTTTTCTGACTAGTTCCCCCGGGCTTTTTTAGATATGCTATTTCTTGTGATTAATTAGATAGACGGATAGGGTGCTCTTTGTTGCACGTCATCTTTCAGTGTTATGCGCACAGAAGCGAAACTATACAGCTTCTGTGTAACTGAAGAAAATTTATTGGTGTATTACTGCATGTGGGTATTATTACTGAATTTTGTGGGTGTTGGCGCATTGCACAGAGCAACAATGTACAATTTCTGTGTAACTGAAGAAAATTGACGACATTTTGTGTGTATTGGACGTGTGTCCAAATAAACTGATTAGTCTAATAATTGGTTATACACTGAAATCGATGTAAGAAAGGATAATTTGTCTCCCGTGATGAATGGGGTTGGTTGTTGCATGATGATCATGTTGGAATTGTTTTATAGTGGATTTGGTCTGCTGTTTATAGATTAGCACCATGTCATTGTTTTAGTTCATGGTAAAGGTTTGAGTAAGATATTCTCATGCTCAAATATGTCTTATATATTTTTTAACTTAGGGCTATTTTATTCTATTATCTAGGTTCTGCACTGTCTGTGTTGGGAAGGAAAGAAAATGCTCTATTGGTGTGGGAGCAGGGCTATGAACTTGCTCTGCATCAGTCTGCTGACTTGAAACAGCTGCTAGAACTTGAAGAGCTTATAGCGACAGCAAAACAAGGAAACAATGCACTATGTGAAAGTGAAACACATAGGCCATCCATGCAGCAAACCATATCAGGTTCTCCGATTAATGGGAACTTGAGTGAAACTTTTAAGATCCAAGATGCGCTGGGCAATAAGACTGAATTATGCGACAATGCTACCAGTGATAAATCTGAGATATGCCAGAAGTCTGCTGATAGTTTGGATTTAAAAAGTGAATCACATGATGAAGATAGAGAGTCTAATAAATCTGACGGCATAGTGAATGGAAGCCCTGATGTTCTTGACACACTTAGTTACAATTCTGAATCATGTAATGACTCTAGCGACGCTTCAGAATCAAGTGAAAAAGTATCTACAAATAGTGGTGACTCGGTTAATGTCACTGAAATTTTTAGAAACCCAATTAGCAAGTTTATATTTTCTGATGAAAGAAAAGGTGAAGCAAAGAAAAATAAGAAGTTTTGTGTTGCTCGGATTTCAAATACAAATTCCATTAGTGTAGATTTTCGACTCTCAAGGGGTATAGCCGAGGTTTGTTTTCATACTTATAACTGAATAAAGCAAAATACGTAACATTTTCCGTGCTGTTGTATTTATTTGGTTACATGAAGCTTCAATATTACGGTTCTTTTACAGGTTAATGAAGGAAAATATGGTAATGCCATATCCATTTTTGACCAGGTGAAACTTTTTCCTTACTAGTGATTCTCTTGGTTTCATCTTTTCATGATTTTTCTATCTTTCTCTCTCTTTTTCTTTCCCATTATTAACATACTGTAGCCGTGCACACCTATCATTTATTCAGATACTGAAAAAGGACCCGGCTTATCCTGAGGCACTAATAGGAAGAGGTACTGCATATGCATTCCAGAGGGAACTTGATGCTGCTATAGTTGATTTTACAAAGGTACTGGAATAAACGCTGTCTAGCAGGTTTATATAGAGATATGATATTTCTTCGTTAAATAAGCAGTTCACATGTATTAGGCTATACAATTCAATCCATTGGCTGGTGAGGCATGGAAAAGGAGAGGTCAGGCCAGGGCAGCCTTGGGAGAGTTTGTTGAGGTGAGAATGCAACACTTTCTTTGAACTTAGTAGCTGGCTAACATGTTGAATCTGTCAAGGGTTGGGGCCTTGTGCATTGGGCAACCCTCTTGTTATATAATTTATGAAATTATCAGTTCTTAATACTATTTGAACATTACCATCTAAAGCTGTAGGCTTTTAGTTAATACTCAACACTTGATCATTTTGTTGCTAAAGATAAACTATGCGGTTATTTAGGATTCTGTGTTATTCAATATTTCAAGATTCAATGTTATTGAAGTCTCTATGTATGACCTATAAGATCTTATGTGATATTATATAAAGTCTCAGACATGAAAATATTGCAAATATTTTGTACTTTCCAGGTTGCATGAAAAAAATTATAGATGTTATTGTGTAGATATTACAATTCTGTACATTTCCATTCCTTGCACAAGTATGACCCTTTAAATGTGACAACTGCTGTTTCCGTCCTCTCATGATATCAGGCTATTGAAGACTTGACCAAGGCATTAGAATTTGAACCTGACACAGCAGATATTCTACATGAAAGAGGTAGCTTGTCTTAAACTAATTTTTTATTTGGATAAGTAATTTATGCAGGACTTGAATAATTAGCTATGCCTCTATGTTGCTCTCATGTAATATCTAGAAGTTCAGACAGAGAAATTGGATTAGTTTCTGTGGCATGACTGTTGTTTTAACCCGTAATAAATCTTGTGCAAGCATACGTTTACATTTCTTCAAAAGCATTTGAAGAGTTAACGACATTTGGAATTACAAGGTATATTTGCATTTCCATTACTGGATCCATGAGTACGTGGATAACATTATATTAACTAGGGATAGGAGAGATCAACAAATCCTGATTCGGTGCTTGACCAAAGAATCTGAAGTGGTGGACCCTGGGAAAAGAATGTTTATTTTCCACAAGAACTATACCAGTTTTGCTGAAGGAAACAGCATGACAGCCTGTAAACCTGTGTGTAACCCTATAGATCCAAGGCTAAAACTTTTATCAACACCTTGTAAGAAGGCTCATACCACCTGACCATATGTTGCCTAATTAGTCAATGTGCATAGAACCCAGCAGAAACACATTTGGTGGCTACTCACAGAGTTCCACTGTAAAGGGGACTCCAAGAAGAGGATTTTTGTTAAAAAATATGGGAATATGGCACAAGAAGCCTACATGCAAGGCAACTATGCAAGGTCAATTGTTGACCAAAGATCGACTACTACTGGGTATTACAATTTTCTGGGAGGAAATCTTGTAACTTGGAGAAGTAAAATTAAGAGTGTTGTACCTGTTTTGGTGCTGAAGCTGAACTTTTTGCTATGCCTAAAGGGGTGCGTAAATTACTTAGGCTTAAAATTGTTCTAGAAGACTTGAAGATTTAAGTGGGACAAATCGATGTAGCTTTAATATGAAAAAAATCAGCAATTGGCGTTCCACACAGCCTGGTTCAACATGATTGAACCAATAACATTGAAGTGGATAGGCATTTCATGAACGAAAACTTGAAAGTGGGTTAATATGTACTTCATATGTGCCCTCTCATGGTCAACTTGCAGCATTCTCACTAAAGGATTGAAGAGTCCTAAATAAAGTATAACATATACTATAGTTATTGAAATAAATTAAACAACAGTAGCATAATAGTAATAACAAAATTCAGATATAATACATGTTGTCTTTAAAAAATGTGTATTAATCTAGTATTTGTGTATGATATAAATTAGGGACAACTTGCAGTTTTCTCACTAATGGATTGAAAAGTCCTAAATAAAGTATAACATATAATATAGTTATCGAAAGAAATTTAATAACAGTAGTAAATAAAAAAATTCAGATATAATGCACCTTGTCTTTAAAAATTGTGTATTTATCTAGTATTTGTGTATGATATAAATTATGTCTATTGTTTAATGTTTAATAGACTTCACAGCACTGTCCATCCTGCTATCCCACTTTAGCGGTTTTAGGCTTGGTGCATCGTGTTGCTATCCGAGAATGAATACTTAACATAAAAGTAGGCTATAATTTAGAAAATTGCTAACAAATCAAGATATTATAACACAAAACTAGGGAGATATTTTGTTTCCAAAACTATTGTTGGAACTTCTGTATATATTCTACCTAATCGATTGATGAATTAATCTAATGAACCCTCAATTTTAGAGTAATTAATGCATGTTTACATAATCTTCAATGCAGGAATTGTTAATTTCAAATTTAAAGAGTTTGATGCAGCTGTTGAAGACCTTTCAGCTTGCGTGAAGCTAGATAAGGACAATACATCTGCCTACACATACTTGGTGGGCCTTAAGTGTTAATACTTGAATCCTCATTGATTTGACGTTGTTTTCTGGATCTCTTGTATGGAAGGTCTTTTCAATTCAGTCTTTCACTAAACAAATTGAATTAATAGGGTTTAGCATTATCTTCAATTGGTGAATATAAGAAAGCTGAGGAAGCTCATCTCAAGTCACTTCAACTTGACAAAAATTTCCTTGAAGCATGGGCTCATCTGACTCAGGTGTCTATTCAACAATACCCATACTGATAGTTTGATCATATTAAAGAAATGAATGTATACTTCAAATGTGTTTAGTTGTTGCTTGAATTCTGTATGTTCTCTGTAGTTATATCTGGCTTCACTACTTTTATCCATGTTATTTTTGTCTGCCTCTAATCCAATCTACTTATTCAACTTGGCTTGATGTATCCATTTCATATCAGATCAGTTCTTATCTACATTTTTTTAATTCAATTATAGGCTTATTTATCTGGTTGGCCACAATTTTTTTATAGCTTTTTTATATATAGGCTTAAAAGGTATTCTGTTAGATGATTTTGTATGCTACGTTGGTATGAAATATGACAGTTTTATCAAAGATCAGCAGTAATAGGCTACTAGCTTTGGTCTGAATATGTATTTGACAACTTTATCAAAGATCTGGCAGCCATAGGTAAATAGCTATTAAGTATGATGCTCTTTTCTTCCTAGCTACCAGTTATTGGCTTTAAGCTATTCTGTTGGATGATGTTAATTGTAGTGTTGTTCTGAATGTGTGGTTTTTGTGCAGTTCTATCAAGATTTAGCAATCCCAACCAAAGCTCTGGAATGTCTAAATAATATGCTACAAATTGATGGGAGGTAATTGTTGTGAATTAACTGTATTTACTCGTGTCAGCACTGTTTTCTATGGTTTTCCACTTGATATACTTTATGGCTATTCTCTTTACCTGAGGCTGCTTGCTTTAACATATTGGTGTTAGGTTTGCAAGAGCTTATCATTTGCGTGGCCTTCTATTCCATGCAATGGGTGAACACAGGTATTTCTGCTGCCTTACTTGCTTCTGATCAATTGAAGAAGTTGAATATTTATATAAAGAGGCTGTTTTTACTCTCTTGACTCTTTAGGATTTCATCCCTGAACGCTAGTATAAGATATAGCCGCACTCTGACTGTTAAGGACACATATTTGGATGGTAGAAATACTGCTTTTAGGAACTAAGGAGGGATCATGCAGGAACTTAGATTACTTCTTGTTTTTAATAACAGTTTTAATACTTGAAATGAGATCTTATAGGGAGGTTCATTTTCTATATTTTGTAAATTTAGGTTTGTATTTGAGAACAAGCACTTTGAGGAAGATTTGTGGTGATTTTGGTATTCCTAAAGTTGTAAACTGAAATCATATAATTGTATTATCCCTATTACTAAATTCTGATTCCCAAAATAGCTACTGCTATTATTGTCTGCAAATCTAGGATGCTTGAGTGATAAATTGTATATGAATTATTTGAAAATGGGTATACTGGTAAAAGTATACAAATTTGTTGAATTTGGATTTGAAATGGCACCTAAGGTCCATGTCAGTCGCTTTCAATGTTTCACACCAATTATTGGTGCTAGATGTTATAGTTTGGTACTCTGTTCTATTAATTGATTCGAATTTAAATTGGGTTTGGATGTGACAGGAAGGCTATCAAAGATTTGACAATGGGGTTGAGCATTGATGGCAGCAACGTTGAATGTCTGTATTTACGAGCTTCCTGCTACCATGCTGTTGGACAATTCAAAGAGGCGGTATGAAATTTTTAATTTAATTTTTGGGTGCATTGTTCGTTTGTCACACTACAACGTTTTTCAATGGTCTCAGGTCAAGGATTATGATGCTGCGTTGGATTTGGAACTGGACTCAATGGACAAGTTTGTGCTCCAGTGCCTTGCCTTTTATCAGGTTTGTTTTATTAATCGTCACTCATCTGTTTTTTGTTCTCCCTCTTAATCCTATTTTACTGAAAAAAAGGAACATAACTAATTTTCCTTCTATGCTATAAGATCTACTAACACGTCATAACAAACATTCATCTAGAGCAGGAGACATAACCACAAAAAACGGGAGCAGGAGAGATATTATAAGCCTAACATTATAAAAAATTCTAGTATGCATGTGGATTTCTGTTGGCATGTTTTGAAATAGGTCTGCTTTAGTTCCTTGTGTCACTTTGTTATATCAATGTTGAGGCATACTAGTAGAACTTGCCCATCCTTGATTCAGCTCCATATGGCGTTGGGGCTCTGGAAATTAACATGGTATTATTAAGTTTCATTCATTAATTAAGAACCTAGTTCTATGGTGTGCTTGAATGTTTATTTTTTCGTATTGCAGAAAGAGATTGCACTGTACACAGCCTCAAAATTTAATGGTGATTTTTGCTGGTTTGATATTGATGGGGATATTGATCCACTTTTCAAGGTAAATTTTATGAAAACAATTCTACTTTCCTTGGTATTCTAATCTTTCTTTTTTCAAAGGCGTCTTAATTGATTTACATGACTTTAGGATTTCCTCATTTGAATTAGTGATTATGGTCATGTGTGTAGAGTAGACCACTTACCTGAAAAACAGGAAGACTAGAAGAAAATATAAGTTTTTCCACAAGCATGCCTATTGGCATTTTAGTGTTGGTTTAAAAGGATGTATAGCTCCTAGAATTTGAGCTTAGGGCCCAACTCAATCTCAAAATCCTGTATCTAAGGACAGGACCATAGTTACACAATTTGCCATACACTATGGTATGGGTCCGGCGCGCGATCTTGTAAAGTATTGGTAGCCATGCATAGTCATTTTGTTTCGGTAAATAAATATTACCACGAATATATATTTTTTTCATTTGGTAAAAATTATAAATTGCTTATATTGTAGATATTACTGTATATTTATTTTGTTGGCCTTTAATAATTAATACTATTATTTTATGCTGCTAACCTTTAATAATTTAATACTATTTTATTCTGTTGACCTTTAATAATTGATATTGTTTCTTAAGCTGGCCTTTAACATTTTACAACTATTTACTGTACTTCTATATCAAGAAAAATGGTGCACAACTGTACAACACCATCCTCCAACTACAAGTTTACAACTTCAGAAAAAAAAAAAAATTCAGCTTTCTTTTCAACTTCCATTATCGTCTTTCCTTTGGTTTGCCTATCCTTGCCACTGCTTTCCCTTACGTTCGACAATGCCTTACTGCTCACAATCATTTCCATTCTTACATTCTTAATCTTCCATTGTTGTATAACACTCTTCACTGCCAAAGTGAATGTCTTTCCTATTGTTCACCTTCCATTGTTGTATTGGGACATACTAGTTTGTAAATGAACCATGAATTGGTACACAAAAAAATTTACATTTTTCTACTCATTTGAACAAATTATGTGACTATAGTCAGATCAACCAAACTTTATTAACTTACGTAAATCATTTCTCTAGTTGATGTTACACTAGACTACCACCCTTGAGGTTGTAATTAAAGCAGGCAAGGGATGGCTGCAATTAAGGCGGCTTTCCAACACTTTTCTTCACACCTAGGCTATCAGCTAGCGTGGCAAATGCAGGTGACCTAATAATGGATTTAAGATAGACTTTGATACCATTTAAAAATGAGTCCAAGATCTAACTCAATCCTACAAAACTAATTTGAGGTGAGGACTGCCCAATCTTTATAAGCTATATTAAAGCCACATATCTACTTGATGTGGGACCAAACTACCACCCTTGAGATTCTAAGGCGGGCAAGGGGTGATTGCAATTAGGCAAATTACCAACAATAATAATTAGGTTTTAAACCACAATGTGCTTAGCCACGATAAAGCATGTGTTGAGGTTCCCATTTCTACGATGGTTATTTTTATCTTCAATTTTATTGTGTTCAGGAATACTGGTGCAAGAAATTGCACCCAAAGAATGTGTGCGAAAAGGTTTTCAGGCAACCTCCTTTACGTGAGTCTTTAAGAAAGGGTAAGCTTAAAAAGCAAGAGTTTACTATTACCAAGCAGAAGGCTGCTCTTCTACTGGCTTCAGATTCCATTGGCATGAAAATCCAATATGATTGTCCAGGATTTCTGCCTAATAGACGTCAGGTAGAAGCTATTTCTTGTTCCATGTAGCTTATTGATTTTAGTCATTTTCCTGTCTTTTTCAATAAATACCTTAGCTGTTGGGGTCCACTTTAATTCTCACAGTTTTTCATGTGCCATAGTGTACTTATACTTTACTTTGCCCCGAGACCTAGAAAAGGATTTGTTGCATCCAAAAATTCTGATAATTCTTGTTCATATCATATTGTAGAATCAAATTGCAAATGTAGGAAACATGCTATATTTTTCCATTTACTTCCAGGTGTCTAATACAGGGGATTGTATTTCATTTTATTTACTGACAGAAATAATAGTGCATAATAATGATTGAATAAGATTAAAAAATGGTACGGTTAAGGAATTTCAGTTTTCTGATTTTACACTATAACTAAAATTAAACAAATCGATCTTCCTTTCTTGAAATTTTCTATGAAAAGAAAGAACATGCAGTTTTCATAGAATTATATAATTTATTAGCTTTCAACTAGTTTAAAATCATGGATATGTGTAAGCTGTTATATATTTTTCCTTTATAATTTTCATATACTCACTTTAAAGTGACATGCTTCCAGTGAACGGTTGTGGTTTTTTGCTCGTTATCGTTGATAACATGATATCTAAATCCATGTGTTAATATTTCCTTATTGTTAGCATCGTATGGCTGGACTTGCCGCTATTGAAATTGCTCAAAAGGTCTCCAAAGCTTGGCGTTCCCTGCGTGCTGAATTGAAATCTTCAAATAAAGGGAACTCAAAGAATGGGAAAAGGGCCAGGAGAAGAGAAAGAGTAAACATGACCAGTCAAAATAGAGGAGGTGCTGGTTGTAGTACAAGCAGTACCTCGTTAACATCTTCAAATGGAATTATAGATGAAAGATCATCCAGCCGAACATTGTCATGGCATGATGTTTACTCATTAGCTGTTAGGTGGAGACAGATTTCTGAGCCTTGTGACCCTGTTGTATGGGTGAACAAACTAAGGTATCCCTTCTTTGTGCTAACTATTTTATTAGAGCACATTAATATAATTGCCGCTGATGTTTAAAATCCTGTAGTTCTAGAGGAATGACTGAACTGTCATCTTATGTGGTCAGCTAAGTTTACCAGAATTCTATATATATTCAAACTCCCACTCTAATCTTTAGTTAATACTGTTAATGTGAAATTGTTAGAATAGGCCATATTAAATAGACTTTATTGGAAAGTTGTTATGTGCTTTGTGTTGGACCTAGTTTTTCGATGTGACCTTTCTTATTCTTTTCTCTTTCCTCTCATTTATTGTATTTGAACTTCCAATGTCATTATAAATATGAGAACCTTAAAGAGGGGAATCAAGCTCTCAAATTCATACTCTATCTATCATATTTTTCTCAATTTAGTATTAGAGTGGGTTGATCCTGCTCTTCCCGTCTTTGTCCGGCAAAGGAAACATCGTTTGGTCAACATCTGGTGTTGTCTGCTGTTGTTTGCCGCTGCAGTTTTGTCCACGGAAGTCAGGGTTTGGTGCTCCTCGCGGAGCGTGATCCACCCCGGTGGTCGCATGTTCACACTATGTCAGACACAGCGCCACAGACCGTCTTCTTCTTGGTTGACCTAGACACTTGTGTCTCACGTGCCGCCATGTGGTTGGTATCCTTTTGGACCAGCACCATTCGTTCGCTGGAGCCTTTTTAGCACATTTCCGCCCTTGGTTCTACATTCCGGTACTATTTGGTGTGACATCAAGGGTTCCTTGCAGTTTCTCTCTCCTTTGTCTTTTGGGCTTCATCTTCTCTCTCTCATACTCTTCCTCCGCCACTGTTTGCTATTTTTATAGTCGGCACTTGTGGTATGTAGAAGTGTTGTTATTTCTGGCTACTAGTACTCATTTTGAGAGAGATTAAAGTTGCTGGTTGTGGGTAATTATTGGTTTGTTAGGGTTGGTGCTAAATATTGGATCGTTATTAGTGTGCTGGCCTATTGATTTGGTTGTTAATTTGGACCCTTTAGGTTGTAATTTTAATTATTGATGGATTACTCTTTCAATAGGCCTTCCTTTACCCAAAACGGGTGCAAACGCCCTCAATGCTCCTTGTGTAGGAGAATTGGCCACACTCAAAATAATTGCTTCTCCTTACGTGGTTTCTAACAAGACAACAAACATCTTTCAATATAATAAAGTTGAATCACAATTTACTAATGAAGAATATTAGGAATATCTCAGGTTAAAGTCTGGTAGCGAAGCACAGTCTTTCACCCATTCTATTTTTGTCAAAAGCTTGCATTTCTCAAACATTGGAGTGTCAAAATTTATGGATAATTGATTCAGATGCTTCTATTTCTCATGCTAAAATTCCTCATGTTATTACTTTAGCCAATGAATCCAAAGTTACTTCTTAGGGAGTTGGTCAAATCTCCCTTTCTCCCTCCTTGAACCTAATAGCATTTTCTTGTTCCTTATTGTCCTTTTAACCTAATTTTCTTAAGTCAATTAACCAACTCTTTAAATTGTTCGATAACCTTTTATGCAAATTCTTTTGTTTTATAAGAGTGTGGTACAAGTTGACATATTGGTGAAGGACACAAATCTAGAGAACTCTACTATCTTGGTATGAGACCGTCATTGTCTTGTTTAGCATCTCCATCTCCTAAGGTTTTGCATGATTGCTTGGGTTATCCAAATATATCAAAATTAAAAAAGAATGATTCCTGAACTTAGCAAAGTCCAAATCTTAGAATGTAAGTCATGTCAATTAGGAAAACATGTTCAGTCTTCTCTATAAAGAACTGAAACAAGATCAACTTTGTCTTTTCTATAATTCATTTTGACAATTGGGGTCCAAGTCGAGTCACATCCTTTGGGTTTTGTTATTTTGTCACTTTTATTGATGAATATTCTCGCTGTAGTTGGGTTTACTTAATGAAAGATAGGTGTAAACTTTTGAATTTCTTTGAATCTTTCCTTAATAAAATTAAAAACCAATTTGGCCAAGTGATCAAGATCTTAAGGAGTGATAATGCCAAATACTTTTCTTCTGGTTTTTCTACTCTTTTAAATTCATATGGTATTTTACATCAGTCCACCTCATACACCTCAATGGTATAGCACAGAGAAAGAATAAACACTTCGTTGAAACTGTTTGCCTTATTGCTTGGTGTCAATCTACTTGTCCATCATTGGGGTGATGTTATTCTTAATGTTTGTTATCTTATTAATAGAATGTCCTCTTCTTCTTTGGACAATAAAGTTCTATAATTTATTGTGTTTCCAAATAAACATCTTTAACATTTCTCCTTGAGTTTTTGGTTGTGTTTTGTCCATGATGTGTCTTTAGATTTGGACAAACTTTCAGCTCAAGCTATCAAATGTGTCTTTTAGGATATTTTAGTATTCAAAAAGGGTATCCATGTTATTCTCCTGACATTAAAAATGTATTACATGTCTCCAAGTGTCACATTTTTTTTTTCAAGAAACTCCTTCTCTTCCTCCATATAATATGTTAACTCTGTCCAACAGGTTTTGCCTACGTTTTTAGATGAACCCTTTGTGCATCCAATTTTAAGCACTGGTCCAACTTCTCCCAATAATCCAAATTCCTCTCGTTAGCCTAGTTCACGTAGGCCATCCCACACGATGAGTCATCTTCATCAAGTCCTTCATCATAATTGTTCCATACTATGACTCATGATAATGAGGATTCTAGTTGGTCTATTGTCATTCACAAAGGTATTCACTTTGCACGCAACTCTCATCCTATTTGCAATTTTCGAAGTTATCATTATTTGTCTCTTTCCTATTGCTTTTTTTTTGTATCTCTTTTGTATCTTCTATTACCATTTCTAAAAATGCGAAAGATGCGCTTGATTATCTAGATGGCCAAAAGCCATGATTGTTCAAATGCAGTTCCTTGAACATAATGGTACATGAGAGTTAGTTCCTTTTCCATCCGGAAAGAAGACAAATGGTTGTTGTTGAGTCTATTCTCTTGGACCTAATGGTGAAGTTGATCACCTCAGAGCTTGATTGGTAGCAAAATGATATACTTAGATCTATGGGCTCAACTACAATGATACTTACTCTGGTGGCCAAGATGACTATTGTTAGACTTTTCCTTGCCATAGCAACCATTTGTCATTGACCTCTTTATCGGTTAGACATTAAGAATATTTTTCTGTATTTTGATCTTGAGGAAGAGGTCTGCATGAACCTTTTGACCTTTCTGTATTTTGACCTTTTGAGTTTGTTGCTCGAGGGGAGTCTAGTTTGGTTTGTAAACTAAGTTGCTCTCTCTATGGTCTCAAGAAATTTCCACGTGCTTGGTTTGGAAAGTTCAGACATATTGTTCAAACCTTTAGGACTCATGAACCCTTGGAGGTTTGTCACCTACAAAGTGAAACATGTGAAAAATCCAAAATACCCTAACTTAATTTGTGTTTGTTAAGGTATGTTTTGGTTTTTGGTTCTATTGAGTTATATTTTATATTAAGCTTAAAACATAAAAAAGAAAAAAAGACCCACCAACGAATGTGAATGTATTTGAACTCATTCTCCTCTCATCTCACTATAAGCCTTGGGGATGGCAATAGGGCGAGTGTAGGTTTGTCTATACCCATCCTCGAAGTAAAAATTTATACTCACCTCGTCCTTGTCCATCCCCATACCCATTGGATAATAGGTATATTTGTACTCGTCTCCATATTGTCCTAAATATTTAATTATTTCTTTTATAAGAAAAATTACAATAGAGAAAGTATGATATTATCACGAATTCAATGTCCAAATGACATTTTCTTTTCTTCAGTGTCAAATATCAAGGAAAATATTTGCATAAATATCAAGTAATTATAAAAAAGAGTAGACAATTACACATAGTTCCAATTTCATGACAAGTACAACATTTATTACTTTTGCAAATGTTGAGAGGGACAATTAACCATTAGGTCCAACTCCCATGTACCATTGTGTTCAAGAATTTGCACTTCAACAATCATGGTTGTCACCGTCCAGGATGATCAAGTATTTCATGAATATTTTTGAGAAAAGTAAGTAAAGATATAGAGGAAACAAAGGAGAAATGTAAAGGGGGACAAATAATTATAGCTCAAATTGTTGTAGTAAATAGGATGAGGGTTTTGACTAGAGCGAATACCTTTCCTAAGTGCAGTGAGCTTGAATATCATCGATAGTAGCATTGTTTGAGGTGAAGGACATGAATCAAGTGACTCCTCTGTTGGACTATTTGTGGGAGAATGAGTGTTGTATAGAAGTAGTATCTATAAAAGATGAGGAGAAAGGTATATTTTCAAAGAATGTAACTTTAGAAGACATGTAGTTTTTATTTTTTGGAGAATAACATTAGAATTAGTATCTTGTACAAAAGATAAGGAGAAAGGTATATTTTCAAAGAATGTAACTTTAGTAGACATGCAGTAGCTTTTATTTTTTGGAGAATAACGTTTATATCCTTCGGAAAGACAAGAGTACCCTCAGAAAACACATTTAATAGCTCTAGTAGATAGTTTATCAAGAGTTGTAGAAACATCATGAACAAAACAAAGTACATCCAAAGAGGAACATGAAATAAAAGTTTTGTTTTCAAGAGTAGAACATGACGTCATACTTATTAGGAAACAAGCAGTTAGAACTACATGATGTACATGAATGTCTGCATTAAGCATTCAGATGTGTGCAATTTCCTCTAAATGTCTATTTTTTTCTCCTGCTATTCCATCTGGATTGGAAGGACATGTGGATTAATGTAAGATGCCCTCTGAATATAGGAAGGAAAAAATTTTAGAGAAGTACTCTCTGACATTATCACTTCTAAAAATTTAATTTATCTTCCCAAATTGATTCTTGATTTCGCTGAAAAATGAAACAAAAGTTCAAATTTATCTTTCATCAAGTATACTTAAGTGCATCAAGAAAATTCATCAATAAATATAATAAAATATCTTGAACCAAAAGATGTTATAAGAATTGGACCCCTAATATTTGAGTGAATGAAATACCAAGTTACATCCTTTTTCAGTTTCCTTGAGAATAGATGACAGTTTGCTTAACTAACATGATTCACAATCTAACACTTCAATTTTTTTGAGGCGTGCAACCAAAAGTTTCAATTTGGACAAACTTGGATGACCCAATTGACCATGAAGTAACTGTGGAGACAAAACCACAACAGACAATACAAATGACTACATCTCAAGATAGTAGAGGTCCCGAGAATCATGTTCCCCTCCAATCATTCTACTTGTACGGCATTGCTAAATGACACGATACAACATTGCATGTTAATAAGCATTTTAAGGAATTAATCAATTGGCTCGAAGAGATAAGATTGAAGAACAATCAGGGATAAATAAAACAGAATGTAGATTCAATGAAGGAGAAAGAGAAACTTGATCAATTCCTCTAGAAGTAATTTTTGGACCCATTAAGAGACCTAGACAGAGGTGAAAAAGGGAGGCCCGCAACTAACCTATATATAGAAGAGAAAAGTAGGACCTGGAGTAGATGGGGAAACCTCCAGCAAGTACTGCAGTTGTGGAATGATGATGTTCTGATAAATGGCTGGTGCATGGACTGCACGAGCCAAAAGGAGCGGTGCAGAGGAGTGTGTGAGCACACTTGGGCTGACAATGGACCAACGACCACACTGGAAACAATGGTAGCCAGCAGGTGGCCGACGACAGATTCTGGTGCAGAAACACAGTGGGTGAATACAAACTTTGATTGGGCTAGAGTGGGATCGTTCATGCTCGGATAACAACTTAAGATTTTGAGCGAAATTCTAGGTGAGAGTGTATTTCACTAATGTATGTATCATAAATATATAAAAGTACATATACAAAAAAAGAGAGAATAGGGTACAGCTATGACCCTTTGAGATACATAAAAAAATAGCTTTATAGAAGCTGAGCAACAGAGATAAAATATTATTTTAACAGTTTGATAGATAGATTAGATGCCATGGAATTTTTGTTTGCTCTTAAGTTTATGTCTTTTGTTGACTTCAACAAAAACTTGATCATTTTATTATTCCATTAAGGACCATAAAAAAGGGATAGAAATGCCCTTACCTTTAAAACTTAAATTACTTAAGTTTTACTGTTGAAAGGAGGAAAATGAATTTTCAGTGCAACTAGATGGGCTAAGTATATTCTGCCTTCATGTTATTTTTAAATTTTAGTACTTTCATTTCTTGTGGATTGCTTTGCTAAGATTGATTTTACATATAAATTTTGCAATCGAAAAGGTCATGTTCTTTTATTATGAAGTATAAACTTTCCTTTATTATCTAGGTTGGATAAAGTTTTACCTTTATTGGTTACCAAGCTAATAGCACCATGATATAGAATTTAAGTGGAAAGAGAAAGGAATAGAATAGACAGAGGAAGAAAGAGGTTGAAAGGAAAAAAAAAAAAAAAAAAAAACAAAAAAGAAAGGTTTGGAAAAAACAAAAAAAAAAAAAACTATTTTTTTTTTTTTTTTTCATTTAATTTTTAATAATT
>Ga0099824_1004525_pt1 | contig 19993 bp, 15 predicted proteins | sample SiratrowhiteBW_FD_76837 | JGI IMG/M metagenome (GOLD analysis project Ga0099824, IMG submission 76837) | Root nodule microbial communities of legume samples collected from California, USA - Siratro white BW | ecosystem: Host-associated > Plants > Roots > Nodule | place: USA: California... | reverse complement strand
TTAAATTTTTATTATTTTTTTTTTTTTTTTTTTTTTTTTTTTTTTTTTTTTTTTTTTTTTTTGACTTCTTGAGCTACATTGGATCATCTATTGGATCTGTTGGGTGTAGATATATTATCTAAATATCTCCAAAAAAAAAAACTTCTACTATGTTCTATTTCACCCTTCCTCATTTATTTATGTAAATATATTATTTTAAAAAGATTATAATTATCAAACCACTGAAATAAACATCATTTTTTGCCTCAACATTTATGAGATTTAGGTGTTAACTGTTTCTACAAACATTTCTATACTAACACTTGCTTAGAAGATATAGTTAAAATGAGAATAAACAAAAAAGAAATCAAGGATGTTATATTTTCTGTAAGTAGTAGATGAGTCAATTTTTTTCTAAGAATAAATGTCACACGAGTCAAAGAGGTATGAAGTACAAGGAGTTTCAAAGTGTGAAACTATATTTCATTAAACTTTAATCTTTCTTTAAAATGTGAGCTTGAAGTTAATAAATATGAAAAAATGTGATACTTTCATAAAAGGAATATGTGGGAAAAATATTCTTAGTAGGAACATGCTAATTTCTATTCTCATAAATAAGATAGAATTATGTCTGTGATTGAATAAATAATGGATTTGTTTACTTTGTTAGTGACAGAATTAATAGACTCTGTTTAAACATATGAGAAAAGAATTTATAAAGTATAACGAAGACTTTTTTAGAAAAATACTTCAATTAAAATTCAAGTTACGATCTCAGAAGATAAATGAAAAGAAACAGAAAAATAAAGAAATTTCTATATATAAAACATAAATGAAAAAAAAATTAAAAAAAGAGAAATTTATATATATAAAAAAAGAGATTCTATACCTTTTCTAAGACCAAATAAGAATAAATATCCTTAATATGACATCTACAATCATAATGTCACTTGGAAAAAAATATTAATATAGTAAAAATCACAATGTTAGCATTGCAATAAATTTTGGACATATGAAGAATAATTCTTACAAGTAAACTAATTTCAAGAAATCTTTGTTTAAGAACATGATTACCTTATATATTTTTTATACTTTTTCAGACTATATTAATGAAATAAATAGGAGTTAACATCTTAATAATAAATGCACTAATCACATTATAAAATGCAGAAATATCTTCAAAGGAGACTAACAATACTATTAAACTTAAAGTTCAATTAGAAAATTGAATTCCCTACAAAATTTCTAATTTCATTATTTTATATAAAATTTAGTATTACCTATATATTTTATTTATGGATTTATTTCATATAAATTTTATTTAAAAAAATTATAAATAATTAAATACGAGTCCTAATCATCCGTAGATAAATTTAATATTATTTAAAACTTTTAGCTAATTATATGTTATTTATGAAAAAAAAATTATTTAAATAATATTAATAATTGATTTTATATCGATACAGATTTCTTATTAGCCATCACATAATAAATGAGAAGCTAAAGAAATCCTAAAAAATTATCGTCCCTTCTCTATGTAGTTTATGTCAATTTTATAAACTACATATTCAACCTGTATCGTATATGAAGGTAGCAAAATATATTTTTTGATATTAGCCTACCTAATGGTGATGGTGATTTGATACCTATAAATGTGCAACAGGTAATTGTTGTATTAATGTGAAAACCCAATAACAATTGCTTCCACCATCATCTATCTTTTCACTATTCACATCTACCAAGAAATATAGTCTAAGCATGGAAACTGACCACAGTCATATATGTATCACTTTTTCTTGGAAAATACCACAATCTAGGGTCATGTTCCTAACTGAACATACATATTAATATGTTAACATTTTATTTAGTTGTTCTGAGCACGCCAACATGCTACTGCCTTTTGAGTAATTATATTTGTCTCTTTAAGAACTTATCAGCTCAATGTATAAGAACATGCATGCATCAATATGTCAATTTAACCTAATTTATTTATAAAATTAGCACTCTTTTATTGTCTAAATGTCTATATTAAAAACGTGAGTCCTTAATCTTCCATATAAAATAAATCAAGGACAGATTAAGATTAATATAAAGTAGGTTACAGTCACAATTAACATAAGTCTCCTAAATTACTTTTAGAATTATAATTTATTAACATATTTTAGATTGCAAGTTAATTTTTGAATAGTTTATATTAACTGTAAGGTCACATGAAAATCATAATGTCACATGAAAAACAAAATCCCTCATTCGTTTACAAAAATATTATAAATACTTCTGCGTAATATGCAATTAATATATACTTATCATATAAACCAATAATATAATATACAATGCAAATTGAATTAACTCAACAACACCTATACATTACATCTTAAATATTCAAAAATCAAATTTAAACATCATCCTTGAAGATATAAAACCATCTGCAAAACATTGTTATCTTTATTATTTACAAAGTTCAGAATCTTAACCTGGCTTTTGGTATTTGGATTCATTATGATCATGCCAAAATGAATGAACTTTTGGACATTTTTAAATCTTGTCTTTTTATATACACAATTAAATAAATTCAATTATTTAACAAAGAACCGGTAAAAGTCTGATAGGGGCAATACTTTAGTTAATTCCAAACAGCCATTATGTTTAAGACTCTTGAGAGTATTTGTTTTATTCTAGCTGTCTGTATGAAAAAGAGATTCATCTCACACACTAGAGCTAGGAATTACTTTCTCCATTAAGGAGATATTCTTATGTTACCGGTTTTTTTATTTTTCCAGCAACACAAAGTACACGGTATGCATATATGAGTAGGCAGCATTGTGAACAAACAATGCACAGCTATAGTGTCCATTACTCTATTATAAGACTCAGATTTAAGAACCATGATATATCAGCAATCATCTGAAAAGAAAAGGAAACAAAAGTCATGCTATACACAAAAAAGGTTATAAGGAAAAATCTCCAAGGGCAGCAATGAGAACTCCAGCAGGAATCCACATCACATAAAAAACCACCTGAAATTTGACAGAAAATTATATGTATACTAAGATTTATCAGCTCAAGAAAGGAAAAGAACAAAATGCTACTAATCATTACAACTATAGCCAAGGCTAATCAAGTGTGACATTAGACCCGGAGAAAATGAACACAGCTTTTCTATACTATTAGTTGTTTGTAAGGTATCATACCAATTTGAGAGTCCACGGATGATCAGTATTTCCACAGGAAGATCAATTTTTTGTTTACTGCAATATCTAATGGTTAACATCATTTAATTTCTGCTACCGCTGGTTCTTGTCCCTCTTAAAGGCCACAATTTCTTTTCCAAGAACCCTCTTTCGTGCAACTTTGGTCAACCAATAACTTTCAGTGTCTAATTCTCGTAGATAATAAAATTTTACAACATATCACCAGGGAGGATTCGAGTCCTCTCTAACAGATGGAGACCTGGAAGCCATGCTCCCATCTCTACCAACCCTTGACACACTTCTACCAACAGTTCTAGGAGTAGCCAAAGCAGGAGTAGAACCGCGGTAACTAGCCCGAAGCGTTTCATCAACAGAAGACGAGGACTTGGCAAATGCATTCCTCACAAACTTCTGAGCAGCAGGAGACAGCATACGCATGCTTGGGCTAGCACTCCCTCCTCTAACCCGTGATGCCAATGGCGGCTTATGAAACATCTTTGATCTTTCCCTCAGCTTCCGTGCAGCCTCCCTGGAAAGAGCGTGTGCCTTAGCATCTCGCACCGGTGCAGAAGGAATCTTATAATGAGGTCCATCAGCACTACCACCAATATCAAGCGGTGTATCCTCCTGGTCCAACCTCAATGGAGTCCCCTCAATTTCTCCCCAAGTGATAAAAGGGGATTCATCCACACCCGGTGCAGGGGATGGTGTCTTAACATAGCTATAACCATTATCAGCTTTCTTCTCAGATTCCAGATAAAATGGATTCGGAGTCTTCCTCAAATCCTCCAAATCATACTTCTGTAACTTATCCCCATCTCTGAGAGACATAGGGGCTGGTGTAGCACCCGCGACAGGGGTGTAAAACACCTCCACAGTTCCATCATCTTTGGGCCTAGAATCCATTATTTTACCAAGAAACCTAGTGTTCCCACGATTGATCTCTTTGGTGGCACCTTTAATTCTAACAGCCATCTCCTCCTCAGTCAAAGGAACCTCACCCCTATCAGCAGGATGATACATCAACAAATTCTTGGCAGTGTAATTCCACCCTTCAAGGGTACTCGGAGGCTGATAAGAGGTTCCATATCCATCAGTAATTCTATCCCTCTTCACATCCTCAATACCCTTCACATCCTCATTCAAATACCCAAACTTCTCTTTCCTCTTCCTATTCACTTTCTCTAAAATCTTGGAAAAGCTATGATTGTCCTCACTGGTATACCTCCTAAGAAATTGATCCAGACCAAGCGAAGTATCAACTCCACCGTCGTTATTATCCCCCCCTTTAGCCTCGGGAGCGGTCAAACGAGGCGTTTGGGGGGGCTTTCCGTCAAACTCATCCAAAGGTGTGAAATTTCTAACGAAGGTGGAACCGGGTGTGTGCGAGGCGGTTCTAGAAGTATCGTTGGGATTGGTTACCTTTGATTGGCCAGCGCGGCGTTCGAGAATCTTCAATTGGGCCTCGCGAATGACGACGGGGTCGCCGGTTTTTATGGCTTCGAGCCAGTCGAGGCGGTCGCGGAGCTTCGAGATGTCGGGGAAGTAGTCGCGCTCGATGATCTTCTCCAACGCCTCCACGTACGTGTCCTCGTCCAGAACCCTAGGGTTCTTCGCGCTCGACGTCGACGACAACGATTTTGGATCGTTAGGGTTTTGCACCGACTCCTGCGAAATCGAAGGCGAAGGCGACGACAAGTGGAGCGGCGAGTGCCCTGGAGATTGAAGCATTTTGCTGATCGAATGAATTTGTGATTGCAAGTTCAAAACTCGAAGCTATTAGGGTAGAAGATGATTTTCTGGTTCAACACAGAGACCAAGAAATATCGGAACTTTGGGACAAATTTCCCAAACCGTGTTTTTTGTTTAGGGTTTAAAAACATTAATCAATATTTATCTTTTCAATCTTCACAATTAAAATCTTTATCATAAATAATTTTAAATTGATTTTAATATCTAAATTTATTTTTATCATACTATAACCATATTATATTAAATATGTACAATAATATAATTGTTATTTAAATGATATTGATTTTTATAACCTTTTTTTATAATTAAGACTTAATTAAATTTTAACTACCTCATAAATTTAAATATTTTTAATTGTCTTTTAGCGCCTAACTGTCTGTTAACTGCAATCAACTGCTAAAAAACTGTACTTTATAAACTGTTCTTTCCTTCACTGCTCTGCACTATGAGATTCTCTCAGAAAATGGAGAAACTAGCACGCAAACTCATTGTCATTTCACTCTGCGCTCTCTCTTTTTTCTCAGTTTATTGTTCTCAATATCTAACTTCAGGTTAACTAACATAAAGCAGAACTTTTACATCGTTGAAAAAAAGCGTTTTTTTTTCCACCATCCTCACTTCTTCTTCTTCTTCTTCTTCATTTGAGACAGATAGATCACAACTTCCCCTATTCGCTTTTAGTTGGTGGGATGACAAGGGCACATTCCGGGCCGGTGACATAGCAACCATCAAAGTCAAAGTGCTTGAGAATGCTGATAAGATTGACAAAAAAGTTTTCAACCCCATACTAACTGTGAATGGAAAGGAAGGGAACAGTTCCTATGTGTCTACTGTGTTGTCAGATTTCGAAGGAGACCCAAATGAATGGAAGATTTCCTTCACCCCCATCAGGGTTGGATTGTTTAATGTACTCATCAGTGAGGACCGTTATAAAGTTGATGATTCATCTTTGCACTTCCAAGTTGAACCAGGTTTACTTTTTAAACTTTGTTTAATAGAACTGAATAATTCATAGGTAGGTTTTGATGGAACCGAAAGTAACTACCCTTTTAAATCACTTGAAGCATTGTGTTGAAAGTCAACGGAAAACATCACTCTTTTGCAAAATGGGAATGAAGATAATTTAATTCATTCTAGTTTATACTTTGGTGTAATGGTTGATATTATTGTCCTACTGAAGGGAACATGTACCCGTCTGTGTGCGTTGCATCATGGAAGGGCGTGAGACATGAGTATGAAGCTGGTTCAAAAGCTACTATTATGGTGCTCCTTAAAGATGCATTTGGGAACGGTATCTCTAAGACGACTGAAGTGTCCTATTTGCCTGATTTTAAGTTGTCTGTGTTGCATGAAAATGGTTCTGTTGCAAGTGCTCCAGATATCTTTAACATGGGGTGGACTGAGTTTGATTATATAGTCATTGAGTTTATTGTGACAAAAGCTGGAAAGTTCTCATTGAGCTTAGAAGGAGGAAATCAAACCTTGAATGGTTCTCCATTGCCATTGAAGGTGAATCCAGGTTGTGCTTTTGTTTCAATGATGATTAATTACTTTATATCATATTTGGACCATCTTGATTACATGCTTGACCTTGATAGACAAATAGTTTCATAATAATCAATAATTTCCAATTCATACTGTTGAATTCAATTTATTACAACTAGCAATTGAAAGGCACCGTTCGTTACTTCTACAAGCAAATCTACAATAGGTTGACTTCTCTCTCCCTCAATTGCCAGGAGTTATAGATGTCTCTAACTGTATCGCAAAATGGAACATTGAATCTCATGCATGGCAATTGTCTTCCAAGATGGAAATCTTTATACATCAGTTAGATCAATACGGGAATCTGGTTTCTGGACTGTATCCTTTTGATTCTGAAGTTGTTGAAACTGACACAAACTTGTCAATACCGATATCAGATCTCCACTTTCAAGAAGTGGATGCTGGAATTCAATTGTTTTCGTTTAGCAATTTTGAGCCAGGGAACTTCCGATTGACAATATATGATTCCAAGCATAACAAAAGCATTTCCAATATGCCATATGTTTATACTGTTTTTATAGGTAAAGGTTCATTCCAAGTCTCTTCATTTGTAACATCATTTTGTTTTCACTCTTATTTTGATCTTTTACCATTGCTGACATAAACATTGTACTTTTTCTTCTCCCCCATCTCTCTATCTATTTTTATGTATAGCAAAAATGACGAAGCTGGCTTTTCACTTTAAGTAGTTTCTTACACCGTAGTTACTTGCATAATCATTTCAGCATGAAAATCTAATTTCTGGGTCATGTTCCTTTTCAAATAGGTTACTGTGATGGGGTTAAAAGTGTTGTTAATGGATCTGGTTTAAATGATTCAGTAGCTGGTGTAAAGGAAGAATTCTCTGTGTATTTGAATGACATCTATCAATATCCTTCCCCTGTTGAAGCAAGCATACTTCAAGTACAAATTTTAAGACAAAATGACTCGTACAGAGTATTGCCAGTCATCTATCCTGTGCTTAACAGTAATGGTATTTTCAAAGATAAACTTTTTGTTACATTGCTGTATGCAAGTGATTATTTTGTTTTTATTCTTGTAATTGTATTTGACATCAGTGAGCAGAATAGCTTCAGGAGGGAGATATGACGGTATTGGTCACATGGAAACTTTGCCATCACCTTCAATAGAGTTGAGCAACAATGTAAGGAAGACAAAAATTAATTTTTTGTGCACAATTAGTTAAGACTAATGAGATCTCACCATGTTTTCAGTCTAATGGGAGCGGGAGCTTTATCATGGCAAGTGATTTTCATGTGGATTACATTCCAAAAAAAAGTGGATTTTATGATATTAATGTATATTGTGGCAACATATTATTGAATGAGGGACATTCTTTCCGAAAAGAGGTAAAAGCAGGTATTGTAATATGCATTAAATGAAAAGGAATGATTTCATAAGGTTGGCATCAGCTTAGACAAAAGAAAAAATAGACTTTTTGTGCACTTCATCTCATGGTAAACCCCCCTTATTTGCACAACAATCAAATTAAACGAATTGAAGGAATGAGAGAAAAACTCAACCCCGTGAAGAGTTTTTAGTAAGAGGGATGTTTAGTGATCACAGCTTTTTCGCTTCTAAAGTAATATAGATATAATTATTCATGTATTTTCCCTCAATTGCTTAAGTTTTTTATTTGGTCTATGATATGATATCAGTTCCTCTATAATCGAACTAGGATAGAGTTCAATTGGTGTTGCCTTCATTCTTTTAAATAAAAATAAATTTCAGCACAAAGTTGCATTATCCATTCTTCATACCTTGCATAAAGGAATCTGTTACATATAAAATGATTAATGTGCATTCACGGAACAGCTTAAGCTTATAGTGCTTAATTAGCTCATGTTCAAAATATTTCAATAAGATATAATCTTATTGCAAGGTTTATCTCAGGTTTGCTTATAATTTTCACATATGTTTATGGTTTTCCTCCCAATCATTCCTCATGCAGGTGAAGTAAATGTTTCCTTGTCAAGTGTTGTGAGGTTTTCTCCAAAGGTGCCAAAGCTGTTCAAAAATGAAATAACTGTCCAGCTTGTGGATTCATATTTAAACCCTGTCCTCTCGCAACAATCAAGGTTGAAATTGGAGATTGCTTCTGCTAATAGTTCTGGCTTTTCAACTCTGAACATCACAGATAATAAGGATGGATCATACAGCTGCAACTACATGGCCAAAGATGTTGGCACTTACGAGATTTGTGCTTCCTTTGATGGCAACCGTTTCTTATCATGTCCCTTCAGTATCAATGTGTACAGCAGTAAGTTCAAACATCATGCACCTTGTGTGTGTGTGTGTGTGTTATAACTACTATATTTCTATATGTTGATATCTTGTTGCTGTTCAGGGATCTGGTGTTGTCTAATTTACTCCATGAATATTTTTTTTAAGGATTCTTTTGCTTGACTTGCAGGTGAATATTTTCCAAAAGCTAACAATGATACAATATCTATTTGGGAGGACCAATCTGTTGCCTTTGATGTCTTAGCAAATGATTATTTTGCGGGTGATAATGCAAGTATAGTTGAATTCTCAAAAGTAAGATATGTTGTGAATGCATACTGAAACTTCTTTATAATCATGAATATTTTAATTCTTTGTCTTCATATTTTTTGTAATTTGAGAAATGGCCGTTTCTCTTGTATTATGTCAGTCAGATCATGGTTCACTCATACAGAAAGGAAGGATCTTTCGTTACACTCCTTATAAAGGGTATTATGGAAATGATTCCTTTTGGTATACTATTTCTGATATAAATGGAAATCTTGCTTCTGCTTCCGTCTACATATTTGTTCTCAATGTTCCACCTCAGTTTGTTTCTGCTCCAAATCAACTGCAAGCAACAGAAGATTTAATAAGCCCTAGATTTGGGTATGTATAAGCTACATACGTATAAATATTTCTTAGAAAATGGTTTAATTGAACTGCCCTTAGTGTGCAATCTTGTTGTTCCCCTTTTACAGTGGTTTCACCGGGTTTGAGATAACTTATTCGAATCCAATGGAAAATATTTCTGTCAATCTTAGTGCACAATCTGGAATTATACTTCTGTCTCCTATGGCTATGCAATTTGGGCAAGTAATGTGGAGTGAACTCACAGTTGACACGGGAAATGAAACAGCAACCAGTTTAATAATAGAAGGCTCTGTGGAAGTAATTAATTTTGCGCTTCAGTCAATTCAGTATCTGGGGTATTATTTACATATTTGTTATTGTTTAAATTCACTGAAATATTGTTGTTTGGAAACTCCACATGACTGAGTTGTAGTAAATCAGTTACTTGGTATCAGCACTGTGGTGAGTTTCAACGCATTTTTATGCCATAAATTTCATAGAACATGCATTATTATTTTGGAAAACATTTCTCATGTAGAAGTGTAAATGTGGTTTTCAATTATTGTTTGTTATTATTACTGTTGTTAATCCTGAAGCATTTTGTTCTTCAGAAATGAAAATTTTTATGGTGGAGATACCATTCAAGTCTCAACCAGGAACAAGAACGGAGTAAATTCACTTGGAGTTCCAATTTTTGTTGATCCTATCAATGACCCTCCATTTATTAGTGCCCCTTACTTCATCATATTGAGGAGTAATGAAGATGAGACCCTTATCTTTGACCAAGGGAAAGACAAGTTTGACTTTTTCATTGGAGATCCCGATCTTCTTACCTTCCCTGGTATAGTATTCTTCTAATAAACATGTCTATAAGATTTGAGAAATAAAACATGCAGTTGTATGAGACACCCATTTTTATGTTCATATCAAATTATAAATGTTGTTAACAATATATGCTTCTCCATATTGTTATTGACATGATAATATCATAAGAAGGTTTGCAGGCTTAACATTCTGCTGATGGGTCATATCAGGTGGTCAGGCTCATTTTTTTGTGACGTTCTCTATGGAAGTAAGTGATGGATGGTTAGTGACAAACCTACCAGTTCATTTGATCAATACAACTGAATTGAAGCACAAAATTAATTGTCAGTGGCAGCCTCTTCAGACATATGTTACTCTCTCTGAGCACTTTATGGTCAAAGCTCATGGAATCAGATTTCAGGGCACAGTCAATGACTGCAATAGTGTTATGCAGCAACTGTTCTATCATGTGAGTGATTTTCTTTAGTTTTTACCTTGAAGTTTGAGGACCAAACACGGTCTTCAATATGCTCCCGTCATCAGTTAAATATAAAAAAACATAGACAAAAGCATATGGCTAGCAGAATCATTGCCATCTGTTCCTTCACCTCAGGTTCATGACAAATGTAGTAGAATCTATGAAGCATATAAAACTACTTACTGAAATAAAGTCATTAAAAGTTGCACCCTCTTACTGTTCAGCTTTTTGGTGTGCATGTGTGGATGCATTGCTGAAAAGGGTTACAAGTATTATATTAATTTAGTACTACAGTATTTTGAATGGTACCACTTTGGCAACTCTTTAACTGAGTAACATATTTTTTGGCATTGACCATTTAGAATCTCCATAAGGTTTTGCAGCCAGCCCTTGAGTAAAATTGGAATAAAATAACCTATTAGTTTCTGTTGTGGCAGCAATATCTGGAGAAAATATATATGAAGTAAACTTGATATTTTCTATTCTCATAATTGTCTTGGTATATACAGGGAGGTGAGCATGGAGCTGTTTTAACATTGACATTAAATGACATGGGAAACAATGGATGTTATCCAGATTGTGCAGAGGGCATGTCAATGCCATTATACACTGAAGCTACAGTTAATTTAATGAGAAAACAGCCAATGAGTTCATTTCTGGCTCACAGTAAGTTCTATATTTCATAAGCTGGGTTAACTCTGAAAGATACTAAATGATTGGCTTTAAGGTTCACCAAGCTGTTTGGTTGAAAATAAAGTTATTAATATATATAATATTTATATTTCTACATACAGTTATAGAAACATTTAGTCTCCACTTGGTGCACCAAAACAAAATTAGAGTCCTTCATCTTTCATAATGATTTTCATAGAGGTATTTTATTTCTGACTTACAAATCTGCTGTAACAGCCTTAGGATCAATCATTATCATTGAATTTGTTATCATGTTCTCTCTTGGAGCCTTGCTTCTGTACTTCACCTGTAAATGTGCAATTCTTCTTGCACATGAAAGAAGAAACAGAAAAGAAAGGTCTTCAGAGTTATCTAATTCAAAGAGTTTCCCCAGAGAAACTGTAAGTGTGCATACATAGCCAGATGAATTACTAAGTTAGTGTGTTGCAGAATTGTTATAATTATTGTGAGATTAGGATGATAATTATTTTGAAAAATACACTTACATGCAAAAAACAAAAAGATTTAAGAGTCTTATAATTTCTTTCATGATTTGGAAGGTATAGATGGAGGAGTTAAAGGATAAAATGGTTAATGATTTCTTTGCAGAAATGGTGTTTTTTTGTTCAATTAAGCTTACTAATCTCTTCAGTGATTCAATAATATTAATAACCAATGTTGGAACTTTCAGGTGCCAAGTTGAAGAATCTATCAAGGCAACCAATGCTATTCATGATCAGCTTTGTATTTTATCTGTATTTTTATTATATTAAAATAATACAGTTTCAGAAAATATATATAATTTTGTATAAATAGTTTTAAAAAAAAAGTATGTGGTGGTTATTTTCAAGGCGAAAAATTATGTACTTAATTTAAGAGGAAAACTGATGAAGAAAGTATGCAATGGTTATTTTTATGTCTAGAAAATTATTTTTATTTGTTAAAAAAATATTTAATAAAAAAAAAGTCACATTAAAAGTTGTGAAAGATAAAAGTGTTGCTGTTTAAACTCTAACGCATTAAATATATAGTGTGTAATATGATCATTCGAAATTCATATAAACATTATTTAAAAGATAAATAACTAACATATTTCAAAAAATATTAAAATATACAATAAAAGTAAAAGCATTTAAGTCATTATAATTTATAACTAATTTGAAAATGTTAAATTTTGTAAAACTAAAAACAACATATGTAATTTTAAAATTAAATAAAAAAAACATTTACAGGACATGTACATTTATTCAATATATATTACTAAGTAGATATTACTCATGCATTACACCAATCATTCAAAGGTAAATATTAACTCCTTCATAGAGTTCTTAAGAATTAAACTAATTTTTTATTGAAATATTAGCAATACACTCTTACTTCAATTTTTGCTGTATTTCAGTGTGGGTTTTTATAATAAATTTGCTTTATACTTTTCTTAATTGAACGTTATCCCTTATACTACTAGTCCCTGCTATCAAATTTTTAGACGTACATGAAAATATAAAGTAATGTTGAAACTTTTTTTATTTTTTAAAACATCAATACTTAAGACCCATTTGGAATTATTTTAAGTTTAAAAAGATTTAAAAAACAAAAACCAGTTTTAATTTCAGGGTTCTTTTGGGTTTTCTGTTTGTGAAATATTTCATACCATTAACAACACTATGACCGAAAAAAAAAAAAAAACTTCCAACTTTAAATATAAAAGGGTTGACTTAAAAATTGGTCCGAGTCTCACATAACTTTTGCTTTCATTCAATTATTTCTAATGAGATCATTTCTCACTTTAACATTGGATATACGTACTCTCACTGGTGAAGAACACAGCATAAAAACCTTCAATGATATATTCCCTTCATTTTTATTTATAAGAGATTTTAAATATATGTAATTTAATTACTTCTATATCCATTTAATAATACATTATAAATAAATATTTTTTATTTTAGTATGAAAACTTTATAACCTTACATTTTAATAAAGATAACATCCCCATTTACTTGGTCATGGCAATGCACATGCCATGATAGTTTAGTGATTTGGATTTTTCCTCTCATCCTCCATAGTTCATCCTCCATGTTCATCCCCCATGTTGCTGCCAGTGTTTTCCATGTCCCAGTGACAATGAAATAATAGGAGCCTTCAAAAATAACAATCCACTTTTCCCTCCAACTTTGACAGCCTTTACTAAACGTTGCCGTTTGGACCCACAACCCCAATCCCTAGGACCCTAGGGTTTACATGGGGTCCAACTTAACGGACACAAATCTTGGAGCTACGTTGGTAAATGCCACTAACGTGCAAGTAACAAGTACTTCTAACTACTCACACTTCCTCTGAATCCGATCCTCATTTTTCGGACCCAAATCCAACAAAATAAACTGTTAATTAAGAAATTCACATCAACTGCTACCTTGGAAACAAAAAAAGAACCCTTTGGTCAAAACCAACACTTCAGTTGCATATATTAAAAGTGAGCAACAAACACCACCCAAATCAAACAAACACCTTTGATTAGGTTAAAGATTATAATCATAAAAAAACCAAAGTGGTAACACCCTAACACCATTGGTTGAAATTTTTCTAAGTGACGAGGTAAATGGGCATGGCCGAGGTAGACATCCTCCGCTGAAGCTGATGTTGTTGTTCCATGTTGAGTTCTCTTAGACTCAAGTACGGCGTGTCCACGTCATCCTTGGCCGGCGGCGTGAGGGTGCCGGCGAGCGGCCCTGAGGAAGGGCGGCTGGAGGTGCGGTGGGGCGTGGCGGAGCCGCTACGGCTCTCGGTCCAGTACACGGGGCCCGAGATGGAAGCCCGGAAAGCCCGGGCCCGGGCCTGATGGACGTCGTCTTGGTTAATGTTGTTGTTGTCGCGGGGATGGGCCCAGCGCCACTTGAAAAAGAGGAGGGCGCTTCTCCACCAGCGCTTCTTCCTGGGCCTGTGGGCTTTGGTTCGGGATTCGTCCTTGGAAATGGGCTTTTGGAGCTTGAAGTGGATGGAGTCTATGGATCTCGCTGTCTCACGTTTGTGCTTCATGGCTTCTTCCAACACCTGCTTTGTAGAAAAAAGCGAGACATTATGTGTGTGAATGCAAAAGGATGACATTTTTAGACATTTTTCCAAGAGGGTGGGAAAAAGAAAGAGAAACCTGAAAATAGTTTATTTGAGGGTCAAAGCCATAGTCGCTGAAGTGTTGAGGGTCTGGGATTGGAAAAACAGGGGACTTGTTGTTCATTCTGTGAAAATTCTGGACTTTGTTGATGATATGAAGAATGAGAAGAAAAAGAGAAAGAGAAGTGGGAGAGTGTGTTTGGTTTGTGGGTGGCTCAAGAAGAGTTGGTAGGCACAAAGTAAATGCAGTTTGGCTTCAAAGTTCACACCTTTTGGTATCTTCCATTTAATAACATCATTTATTACCTTAGTTACCTAAAGTGCAGGCAAAAATTGCTACACATTTTCCAAGTTCCCATGTCAAATATATACTCTAAATGGGACAAATACATAGCCATGGAGAATTTCTCTAACTATTTTTTTGGGAAATAACTATGAATTTTCAATAGATAACATTCTCTGAAATATGGGATCCATTTCCTTAAACTATTTAAAAAAAAATCTGTAATGTTTTTTTTAAATTATATTTTGTTTTTACGAAAATGTTCAAAAAATTTAAACGTTAGTTATCTCTTTAGTCGTTGTACCAAAATAATAAAAAAGAAAAAGAAAAAGAAAAAGTCCAAAATAAGTTAGTGTTTTAATCGTAGAGTAATTAACGCATCTACGTCACACTTCCTTGTCGGCTATAAGTTTTTCAAAAGTTAATGATATATATATTCGTTACCCTTTCTTTAAAGTTAAGAAAAATTAATTGAAATATTAAATGTGCATTTAAAATAGTCCTCACCATAAATTTGTATATAGCATGTAATAAATTAATTCTTTATGTGAACCAAATAAACCTTTCATTTAACATTAGAAGGTTTTATCAACAATCAACATCAAATTTATATAGATTTTCAAAGTGTTTTTGGTAATAGAGGGAGAAACATATAAAGCATTTGAAAAAAAATTAATGCAAAAGTCATTACCAAATATGAAGTGGGTGACTTTAGGAAATTCAATTATTATCAAGTGGGTGATGAAGCTTGTTAATAATAGAGAATGATTATTACTATTATTAGATAAACTATAACTTTCTAACGGATTTGGGCCCATGATTAATTGGGCCAGGCTGAATTGCTGGTCCATTTAGTAGACGACTTAGTTAGGTAGGTTGTCAAAAATTATTTGAACTTTAAGTATAAATAAACATATGCACGTGTTACTAATGCTCATTTTCTCAATCAAAACATTCAGTTTATTAATATAAGATACTAATCAAGAAAGGCATAACGAACTAAAAGGTTTATCAATTTAAAAATTAATTAAAAGTTAAATATTTTAGTTTAGTCATTCATCAATCTTAAAACTTGATTTATCATTTCATTAACTAGTTATGGATAGTAACTGGTAAATTAATCAAACAAGATGTATCAATATTAACCAAAGTCCCAACCAAAATAAAAATTAAACACATGAAATATTTTTAAATAAGAAAAACATCAGGTTTAACATCAAGATCACTTTTGCCAGTTTTTGCTATTCATGTACGAAGAAGAATGAAAAAAAAATTTGTAATGGATAATCATATATAAAGAGAACAACCTTTTTTTTCTAATAGTTGATAAACATGTATTATAGCATTTATCTTGTATTTTCTTTACTTATATCTTTGTTTTAATCAGATATTATGTTAATTTAAGTATTAATTAGGAGTAGATTTGGCATTTTAACTCGTTAAATGTATTACTATGTATTTAAATTATTGTTGTAGAAAAAGAGTAATATTTAAATAAATTGATAAAAAAAATTGAAAGATGAAGTCAAATATATTTTTCTTTATTACTTGCATTTTGAGATTTAGCTTGGAGAACTTTGATGTTGGACGTGAAAGAGATGAAAAGGATTTATGTAATTTGGTTTAGATTTATGATTTGTATAGAATAAAAAGTTTCTCACGCAGTAAGTACTCACACAATGATGGAATAGTTGAAAAACTTTTGTTATATTTTTATGATTCCTCAATCAAGTTTATTGATTTTTATATCATTTTTTCTTTTTTGTTTGAGTTGAATATAATGACACTATATAATTTTTTTAACGTTCATTTTTTATTTTTATACTTCATGTTTCTGGTACACATCTTCTTGTAAAGAATTAATTATGATTGAAAAAAAAAATTATATTTTCTTGAATTCCTTTGTTACATGATTGGGACCTTAACAAACAAACTTGAATTTTTTTTCACCTAAAAAATTAGGGTTCAAGATATTATTTGATGTTAATGTTAAAACTTAATGTTTGTTTTGATTGCTTAGTGCAATGCAAGAGAACCACAATTAGTGAAATCTAACACCGACATTTCTACACGATTTACCTACCTGTCAATTTTCTTACATGTTTTTGTTATTCTAGCTCTTGAGTAATTTTTAAAAATCTTTAACATAAATATCTTTTATAAATTAGTTAGTGTAGGTAGTAATAAATTTAAAATTTTGTTAAGTACTAGATAAGTCTCTTAGAAAAATAATAGTTAGAATTTTCATTTTACTCTTTTGTATAATTTAGTAGGCTTACCAAAAATGCAAAATATATTTTTTAAAGATGTTTTCTAATGTTCTATATACAATAAACATGGTTTATAATAAAAATTAGTAATAGAAAAAAATTATAAATATTTTTCATATCTATAACATTTATACATGACCTTTTAAATATAAAAGGTCAAAAAATTCAAATTTTATATTTATTTTTGCAAAAAAATTGATTTAACAGGCAATTGCTCATCTATATTGTGAAAAATAATTACTATAAATAGTTTGTAAAATTAAAAGTTATGAAATTATTTTTAAAGATTCATAAAATCACATAATTTTTTTCTTTATATTAATTTATTCTAAAACTACTAAAATATAAATGTAATGTGAATTATATAAATTATTATTTTAATAAATGTTTTATGCAAATTTATATTTCGTATTTATGAATGATTTTATATTGGTTGGACTTGAAATGTGTTCACAACGTGTAGTGTGTAAATTGATAGCATATATAAAACTTAATCAATGTCTCAAATCATTTTAGACACCTTACTTAAGAAGAAGAAGAAAAGAAAAAGTTGTTGTTTTCTTTGCAATAAAGTAAAAAAGTGAAGACAAAAAATACGAAGACTCATTGGTTTGGGTTAAATAAGAACACGTTGACCAACACGACTTTACTTCACCTTCTCCACTTCAACCTTCTCACACGCTTTAATATTAGTAATAATAATAATAATTAATAATAATAATAACAATAATAATTATAATAATGAAAATACGCGTGGGTTCCACTCTCCGACGAAGGTGCAAGCCAATTTCCGGAAAATAAAATTTAAATTAAAAAAAGAACATAAAATTAAGAAAGAGAAACCGCGTCAACAGTGGCAACCTAAGCTTTTTGACAATTGACAACAATGGTTGCGTATAAAAGCATTACCTCATCGTTCAAAGCCTTCAGAACCTTCCTCTCACTTTCTTTTCTCCATTCTATAAACCCACCAAATCAAAAATCCTTTTTTCATTCAGATAATAATAGTAGTAATAAATTTTATTATTTATTCTTCAAATTTTCTTACTCACTCATTCACTCTCAGAGATGGGTCAAGAGCCAGGAGACGAAGCGACACAAAATTTCAAAGACAGAAACCCAATCCCTCAAGATTTCGATGCCAAGAGTTACAGTCTCAGCGGAAAAATCATGCTCTCCGCAATCGTTCTACTCTTCTTCGTCGTCATTTTAATGCTCTGTCTCCACATCTACGCGCGCTGGTACCTCAGACGCGCGCGCCGCCGACAGCTCCGCCGCCACCGCGAGCTCCGCCGTACGCAGCTCGTGTTCTACAACGACGCCGCCACCACCACCGCCGCGGTCTCCCGCGGCCTCGACGCTGCTGTCCTCGCCTCGCTACCCGTGTTCACTTACGACCCCAAGGCACACCCGGAAAACGCGCCGGAATGCGCGGTTTGCTTGTCGGAGTTCGAACCGGGCGAACCGGGTCGGGTCTTGCCGAAGTGTAACCACAGCTTCCACACGGACTGCATCGACATGTGGTTTCACTCGCACGCCACGTGTCCACTTTGTCGCGCACCGGTCGAGCGCGCGGATGAACCGGAAGTTGTTATACATGTAAGCGAACCGGAATCCGGTTCTACATCTTGTCCTTCCTCTTCGGTTGGTTCGAGGAAATCTTCGTTGGTTGGTGTGACCGTTGAGGTGCCTCCGCGGAACGAGAATCTGCGTGACGAGGATTCGTCGTCGTTTCGGTCGCCGATGAGTCGCATGTTGTCGTTTACGAGGATTCTGAGCAGGGAACGGAGGGGGAACTTGTCGCCGTCGTCTTGCGGTGGTGATTGTAGCTCCGCCGCCCAGTGCGACGAGGAGCGAGGTGTGCGAGAGGAGACTCAGTGAGTGGTGACTCGAACGCCGACATGGCGCGTGGTGGTTGGTTTATTTTGTCGCGAGTGTGTATTTTAGTGAAGGTAGTGCGGTGTGCGGCGTGCGGCGTGCGGCGTGCGGCGCGTGAGGGTAGGTGGCTGTGACGTAGAATGTTTTGCGCTGAACATAAATAGGTTTATATATTTTTTTATTCCTTACTTTGAAGTTCCTTAAATAGTGACATAGAATACCAAAATTGGTCATCCAATGCGCTTGTACATACTCGTCAAATCACAACAATTTCAAAGAATACCTCATTTCTTATGATTTGTTTTAATGTGTTATGTGAACTTACTTTAGTTTATTCTTATTTTTGTAAAACGTTAACGTTTTAACTTGACAGAACCGATGTTAACGTTAACTTTTTATTCTAGGCATATAATTGAAGAAGACAATAGTAATTAGTATAAAACGCTTTTACAGTGATTGAAGGCAAAGCTTCTATCATTACAAGACATGGTTCTTAACCTTGATAACATTTTCAGGTTACGTAATTATAAGATTAATCAACACTTATATAAATATAATAAAAGTCGTATAATCAACTTGTGACTGTCCAACAAACATATAGTTTTCCAGCAAACACTTATATAATATTAATACAATATAGCATATTATTGAATTCAAATTCTCAAAAAAAAAAAAAAATAGCAACAGACATATTTAGTTAACTCTTTATTTTTTTTTCTTATCATTGTTTTCTATTTTTATACTCCTTATATGGTGATGATTTTGTTGGGTTAAAAGGAAATAATATTTTTTTTAGATAAATCTATTGTATGGTGAACACTTGTCATTATAGTTGTAAAAGTAGGTCAAATTTCATCAGTCAACCTAACCTATCATGAATGAGTCATGTTTGACTTAAAAGTAACTACTAATCTTGATAGAAGTGGAAATCAAACTCATCTCACAAGTGTGAAATAAATATTAATAGGATGTTTAGAATTACTTTATATATATATATATATATATATATATATATATATATATATATATATATATATAAATATATTTTTTTTTTTATATATATATTTTTTAAAAAATAAAAAAAAAAACTAATATATAAATAAAAAAAATAAAAATAAAAAAAAATAATTATATATATATATATATAAAAATAAATACATATATATATATATATATATATATATATATATATATA
>Ga0099824_1004524_pt1 | contig 19998 bp, 7 predicted proteins | sample SiratrowhiteBW_FD_76837 | JGI IMG/M metagenome (GOLD analysis project Ga0099824, IMG submission 76837) | Root nodule microbial communities of legume samples collected from California, USA - Siratro white BW | ecosystem: Host-associated > Plants > Roots > Nodule | place: USA: California... | reverse complement strand
TAAATATTTAAAACTAAAATAAAACAAGTCAAAACATGATTAAAAGATAAAAAAAAGTGATAAAAAAAACTTATGAAGTAACAGTATGAAAACTCATTGAAAAAAAATTAATTAATAAACATATTAATAAGAGAAAAAAAAAAAAAAAAAAAAAAGTAGAATACTAATAGAGGAAAGGACGTTCAAATTGGTCCTATCAAATTAAAAATAAAACATAAAAGTACTGATTTCCAGAGTGAAAATACTGATTATTTAATGTTCTCATGTAGGTTTTTATATCTGATTTAGAATTGTCCAGAAGACTAAGTATGATAAAAGATTAATTTTATCAAGAATCAAATTCAATTGATTGAATGATATCAATAACATATGATTGTCAGCTCATTTCTCTTCAATGTAAACATTGTATTATTATTATTATTCTAAAATCTTCTTTAAAAAGGACATATTTAGATATTACCCTTTTAATTTTCGACGATATTATTTCATTTTGAAAAGCTCTTAAACAAGGTGAGAGTTTCTAACAGTCATTTTTTTTTAAATAATAATAATAAAAACTTTGTTTTGGGGTGAGAAAAGAAAGAGTGCACGCATGGCTCCAAACTTAAGCAGTGTAACAATGAATAAGGTGAGAAAAGTGGTAAGAGTTTGGTTCTTAGAGTGGGCCAAGAAGGCAGTAAAAAGTAATTGGGCTTAAACCTTGCCTAAGAAGCGTTCTTCCTGCACCTCCGTAGCTTCGTCATGCACTCTCATATTTTATCAAAATATCGAAAATATATTTTTAACCTTAAATATAAATATATTTCTTTTACATTTTGAAATTACAATTTAAATATTATATAAATATATTTTATATTTTTAATAGTATAATTTAAAATATATTTTATTATTTCAGATTGTATAATTTAAAATATATATTTTATTTTAAATTATATAATTTAAAATAAAAAATTTAACAATTGTAGAATTTATTTATTTTCTTTTCTATTAAGAGTATAATGGTCAATTTGAGATCCAGAAAGAAAATATGGAGGTGCTGCAAGAATGGGTCGCCAAACACTTGCCCAACATTCAGAGATCCAAATAATAAACTAGATAAAGTTTTGCTCTCCACATGTATTCCTCCCTTTATTTCATATATTTTTTTTATATTATGTTTTCTTAAAAAAATTTCCATAAATATTTCTAAAACAGAAAAGATACGAAACACTAGGTTAGAAATGTAAAATAATACTGTGCATATTACTTTGATGTAGCAGAACTGTTATTATAAATAACATGATAACATTATTACAAATAAGTGAACGCATACTACATAGTATATGAGGTATTGTATCAATTATTACTGGAATGAATATAGTATAGAGTATATAGATACTACATTGGATCAATATAGTGTGTGCTAAAAATGTTTATAGAAAGTTGGTCTAAAAAAATCCATGATTAAATTCATCACCATTTAGTATATTAAAATGCTCCAACCAAACCCCTCTTTCATATAATTAATTCCTTCCACAGACAACTATAAATAGAAATATTTTACATAGGTAATAGTGAACTTTCTACAGAGATTGACAAATCGATAAAAATGAAAGTGAGACTGAATGCTTTATCATCAATTAATAATCAAGTGTTCTTGTACGTTATTTAAGGGGTGTAACTGTAGAAATTTTTCCTTCGTATCGATTCGATACAACAAGAAATATAGAATAACATTTTTATATTGATTATGGACATAATTAACGTAGTTTGTGGTACTTTAAAAAAAATGATTTATATTTTAACGTTTCCTCTTAGTATTGAAAAACATTTATCATATATCATCAGATATATTATATATTATTAATAAGAGACTGGATTGCAAACTTACGAATTTGTTATCATTTCAAGTTATGTGTTTTTATTTTACACAGGATCACTTTAAGTAATTTCTAAATTGCTTAATTAATCTCTATGATGAATCTTTCAATCACAATTAGTGACAATAAAATGTTACTTCATTAATAAGGCTTTTTTGACGAAAAAAAAAATAATATTTTGTGATGACATATATATGACAACACAAACTGTGACAGAGTCATATGTTCTGTTACAAAAAATTTGTGATGCATGTTTCAATGATAACCTGTTTTATGTGAAAACAACATACTTCGTTACAAAATTTATGACAAATTTTTTTACTATTTTGAAGTGTTTTATGACAAAAATTATTACAATATTATTCTTTTTAGTGTAATAAAAGATTTTTTATTTTTATTACGTCTTTCACAATTTCATTCCCAGTTAGTAAATTATCGAAGTATCATCCTCCTTACGAAGGTCAAGTGTGATGTGTGTATAATTATAGACATGGTTTTCTTCAATTTTTTTTATAATACTTTTAAATTCAATCTTATCAAGACATCCCCAACCATAGATATAGGAATTTGAAGATTTTCCCAACAATTCTTTATAAAACCTAAAATTAAATCTGTCAAGGTTCGGATTTTTGCTACTTTTGCAGTCTCACATTGCCTGTAAACATTTTTAACAACATGATATTTTCTCCTTATTACAATAATAAAAACGATATACCTTTCAATTTTTTTCCTTATAAATTTATGTTAGACAATGAACTTTGACATTTTGGATAAATTCATACTATAAAGATCAACAATCATATGTCACAACATGAATCATATTATTAAAAAAAAGGATATAAAACTATGGGAGAACTAAATCAAATCCATAGTAAGAAAAAATGACAAAAACTTTCCAATCAAACTAATTTAATGAGAGAAAGTAAATCATCATACTATTTAAAATCTACCTGCACATTCCAAATACCCGGACACTCTCTATCTCTGTCAACACCATCGGTCTTAACCTTCACTCAAACAATTGATAAGAGGAATTATCAAATAACCTAAATATGAGAAGTCTCTTTCCAATTATGCGCGATGTTATAAAAAACACTTTAAATAAGAAAAGTCAACAATATATATTTCTTGAAAAAATTATCCCTCGTTATGATAAAACGATTAATATAACTTTCAATTTTCACTTCAAACTTCTTCCAAAAATAATACCTTCTTCTTTTATTTTTACAGGCTGCTCGCACCATAATCAACCTTTTATGTTGTTTTTTTTTTTTTTTCCTTTCCAATTGATCATAAAGTGAAAGTATTTGAGTCTCTCGATTTAATCCATTGTGACTTTTGTTTCTTGAACAACTCTTCTCTAAAACTTCTTTACCTCAATAAATAAATCTCATCTTAGTCTATCATCTTGATCAAATTTATCTAACTCGTTAATATTTAAATGATTACGTTCTTTTTGAAATTAAAATCTCTAAAAACTTCTTATTTTATTCTTTTGTATATAGTTTTAAACATTTCATTTCTCTTTTATAAGACATATTCCATTCCCTTATCATTATAATTGTTACAATGTCTCATTGAACCCTATGTCCAAAATCTAGACACCCAACATCCTAAATGATTTGGTTCCCGATCCACGCTTTTAGAACTTCAGATTAATGGACAATGATCTCACACCCATATTATTTGACAACATTTGCTTACTATCAGGCTATATGTCGATCCATTCACATCTTACTAGTATTTTATTTATTCTACTTTTTTTGTTGTACCATTAACTCTACATGAGATATATATATAAACTTTCTCCTTGTGAGCTAGCAACACTGAAAATCATTTCAATTGGTCGTCGGAGAGGACAACAACCTTTAAAATATAAAAGAAAAACAACTAATTAAAGAATAAGAACCACCATTGAGCAGCAGGGAAGCCAATGAAAAGAGAATCTCAATATATTTGATAATCATGCATAGAGACAGACTCAATTGATGATGAAGAAAAGAAAAATATATGTATATTCCTCAAACATACACTAATTCACTAGCACAGAAGAAAATAAAACCGATGCAAGCGATATGAAATTGCTGCATCCAGAGATTTTACTATAAACTGGAGTAAGCCATATAAGCAAGAGAATTAATTAAATTCTATGATATATGTATAAGCCATTTTTTATTTCTTTTGGCCAAACACGTTAATTTCTTGCGTTGTATCTCTGGTTTTCATAAAAAAGTTTCAAAAGACTTCTAAAATAGTCGTAATTCATTCCATTAATTATTCAGCGTGTTGAAGTATTCACATACAAATACACTCGTGTACATTATGTGTTTATGCAAAAAAATGTTGTTATATAAAAATAGAAACTTATGTGAATATATGAAATTAATATGTCATAAATGGATCATATTATTGTCATTATATAATATCTTTATATTAATAGTTGAATTTTGCTAAAATTTATATAGCTGGAACAGAACAAAGGATGAATTAACAGTTATTATACAAAGTTAAACACAATGTATTTGTCAACTATACTTCTCACTTCTCTTTCTAGATCTTACAGAATTTAGTAATAGGAATATAAAAAGTAACCCAAACTCATTTTTACTTATCTATTTCTAAGGATGCTCCTGAATACATCAGTTTAAGTCTGTTGTACTGCTTAACAAAAATGAAATAAACACAGTTCACTTGTGTTTTTATCAAATCCAACTTTTGATATAAATACTTTCTTAGCTTGAAGTTTCTAGAATCCTGGAACATACTGCAACATGAAGAAATAGTGTCAACGAAGAACCACAAGTTATGGCTTGCACTGATTGAAGGAGCTCCTTGCATTGCCATTGTTGTTTGAAAAAAAAAAAAAAACACTTTAAGATTAATATATAATGCTATAACTGTCATTGAACTTTAAGGGATTAAAATCATGAAATGATTTAAATCAAAGAGTAATAAATATATTATTGTTTTACTCACTTTAAAGAATAGTTCATTTAAAGTAGCCCTACCCCAACTCTATACCTTAAACGTTAGTGATGTGTTTTAGAGTCCAAAGTAGCCCTAAGGCTGTTCTTTTTAATGTTACAATACATATGCTAAGATCCACCAAGCCTCTAAATTTGGAATCTGGATAGAAACTAACTGCTATATATATAGCTAGTTATATAAGCTTCAAATTGTTTTCATTTAGAGTATGCGAACACACACGTTAACACATTCATAAGCTAGAGACAATGGAAATGAATCTGCAGAGTGTAGAAAAAGACCAAATTGGTTTTTCCACTTACCAAATATCTGAGGAAGAAGTATCTCTCTCTATATATAGTATATATAGATAGACACAAACATACATGGGAACTTAAGTGAACAGAAATGCATCATGTTAAAGAAAGGATATGAAAGAAAACATACAAATCATGAGAAAATTAAAACAAAATTCGTGTTAATATGTTTAAGTAAGTCATACAGGGAGGTATAACATCAAATTGAAAAAAAATGTTTACCAATCAAACCCAGATTAACGAAGTTATCATACATTTATTACCTTCTTTGTAAATAAGTACAACCTTAAAATGCGTAGTAGAACAAATTTTAATAAGCAAGTCACCATCCTCTAATCTTCAAAGAGACAAAAACAATCTTAGTAAAAGCATCTAACAACATTAGAATCATATTCTAACCATAAATTTATTCAACCTGTTAGCTTGTTCAATTGCCAAAATAGCTCAGACTCCAAAGAACAATAGATCCCGTTATAGGCCATAAAATCATCAATAAAAGGTGGAGTGTGGAAATAAGAAAGTGCGACGTATGTTACCATTGAGCAACTGGTAGCTTGCCCAGAAAACTCATTCAGGGAATATATATATACTTAGTTTCGCCAATTAGTCTGAACCACCTATCCTCTGTATGAGCCTTTGTCCCTCTGAAGGATTTACTTCAGAGAAATATATGAGAGTTATCCCTACATGGTTTCTGAACTTAATTAATCTGTTATTTTGGAATAGTTGAAGTAAAATCAGTTACTTTGGTTTCCCATTGACTTAAGAATCATTTGTTTAGCTTAATATTGAACTTTCTGAGACTAATTGAGAATGAATCCTTCTCTCGCTTAGATTCATTCAACATGGATGAACGAGAATACGAACAGACTAGGGTTTTCATGTGAACATACCTTCAGTGTGAAAGAAGGGATTAGTCAATAGTAGATCAAAATTTAAATTTCTAGAAAAAGATATTCACATTTAATATTTAGGATAAATTCTGAAGAATATGTATGGGGGGAAAATGCAAGCATACCCTAGTAATGTTCCATGTATTCCACACCAAACATGTTGTATTTAAGAAAAAGGAGCTAAAACTATCATTAAGGTATCTAGGGACAGTATTTATTAAATCAAAATTTAGGATACGTGCTAGGAACAAACCAATTTATATAACTCTCATAGTCTCATACAAAACCCGAGAGTTTTCTGACACCATGATTCTACTAAACATGATTAAAATAGATTAAAGACAATAAGAGAGTGGACTTCGATTCCAATTATATAATATCAACATTTCTATGCTTTCCTAGCTTATTTACGGCAACAGAGTATATATAGTGCTTGCTTCACAATATGCAGCAGCAGCAATTCAAAATTGATAAACTTGTCTTCACCAGTTCTTTCATGAATGTGATGGAGTACTGTACCCAAAAGCAACTGAACGTAGGTCCTCCACTTCATGAAAACCCCACGTCCTTCTGTTTGCGTGCATGTCATAGGACATGGAGTAGCTATTAGAACTCTCGTCAAAGCTAGAAAAGGAGCTGTTTTCATCCATGGCACCTGAATTTTCATAATTAATCCAGGTAGGGTTTAGATCTTGAATGAGAGCATTGTTCCCATGATGTTTTTGGGTTGATAAATTAGTACACATGTCAGGAAGAAACTCTGGGCCCAGATTGGAATTTTCCACCTGAAACCAACTTTGAAGATCTTGGGGTAAAGCAGCTGAAGATTTTTCAAATAATTTTTCACTAGGGTTTTCATTGACAGAGGCATTGAGACAACTCTGGGCAGCTTGTTCCTTGAGATAAGCCAGCTGTGCTTGTAAGTTAACCACCTATATATACACAGAAAATATCAATAATTAAGAAAAAGTGCACATGCAGCTGTGTATTGATTAATTTATAGTACAAATTAAGCACATATATTAGCTGGTTAGGGCTTTCAATTATATGCAAATTGTGAGATATATATAGGGAAATGAACCTGTTGTTGGAGTGAAAAAATATGGGACACACAGCCATAAATTGGATCCTGAAGTCTAGCTTGAGCTTCATAAGAGATTGTGACTGCAGCTTCACAACGGTCACTGACAGGGAGGTGAGCAAGGAGCTTTGAGACATTGCTTGCACCAAAGACCTTATGAATGGCTGCAAAATGAGTAGCACCTTGCTCATGGCAAAAATAAGGTGCAAAAACACAGCCTCTCACGCATTTTCTTCTCAAGAATTTGCAGGCTCCACAAGGAGATCCTGAACCAGTCATCTTGGACTTTTTAATTGGAGTTTGAGAATTGTACTTTGGAATTATTTCTGGCTCTATTATCTCTTAAGCTTGTGCTGATGAACATGATCATTTATAACCATCTTTATATACACCGGAGGAAGAGGAAAGGATATATTAGATTAAGAATTAAATAATAACGTTGTGTTCCCTTAATGGCCTACACTGTTCATTATTTTTTCCTGTACAAAACGCTGCAATCCCCTATTCTAAATTTTTATTTTTAGCCCGAAAATGAGATTCCATTCAGCATCCTTATACGACAAACGAGCTAGCGTTAACCAAAACCAAACCCATTTTGTTTAATTCATGATTGGATCTATCTTCTCTTGTCCTCTTTCTCAATAATAATAAGCACTTTTGCCTTATAAATTAAGTGATAGCCGCAAGTGCATATTTATTGAACTTCTTATGTAGTGTTATTTTTGACCCAGGAATATATCAGAATATAGAATTGGAACCCGGTATATAGTTGTTTACTATTAATTAAAACGTGTTACAGCTTTACCTTACGTAATTTGCAATTATTAATTGATGCAGTTTCTGATTTCTCCAAAACTTTTGATTGAAGTTTGGAAGGCATTTTGGGCTTATCTACTGTTATACGATCACAGACTTAATTATTCTTAGGTAGGCCGAAAACTCTTACCACATTTTACCCCCTTCCCATGTTTCGAAACATGCCTTTAGTATATACTTTTGAATACTTAATCATCTATTTTTTAGTTTAAAAACTTGAATGATTCCTTTAACAACAGAGAGAAAAACAGATTATAGTAAGTACTCTCACCAATATAGAATTTGACAGGATCTTCTTCTATGATCTTCTTGCAACTGGACGGGGTACCTTGTACTCATTGTCAATACATTTTGCTTTTTTTTTAAAAAAAAAAAAGTACCGTGATACCCATCTAGAACAATAGTTTAACTTTCTGAAAAAAAAAAAAAATATGTTTACAAGATTATATATATAAGACAAAAGGATTAATAATACACATTTTTTTTATTTCTCTAGTCAAAATCAGCATTTCTATAATTATCTAGTAGAATTTAATTTTTCTCTCATCTTAATGATAAAACATCTCACTCTTACGAGACTTACCATCTAAGTTTATTATAAATAAATATTTAGTTAAACAACTCTCGACAAAAGATACTTGCAAAACTCCCTTTTTAAACAACTTAACTGCATTTTCTCCCTTTATTATTATGATTATTGTAATAAATTAAGTACGAACTATTAGGGAAGGTTTTGCAACAATTTTCATGACACAAAAAAGCTAAAAATACCTCATACAATTATACAAACATACATGTAAAACAAGGTTCCTTCATTCCAATGGCATATAGTTGAAAGATATATAAACTCTTTAAAAATTAAACAAAATATCATAACTATAGAATTTAATATCAACAATAAAAAAACATAATAAATGGGAACATTTTAAGATGTTCCAATCATCTCACAGTATAATCAATAAATAAGTAGTTTTTCACTCAATTATAATTTGAACTCCTTATTTAAATTCAGAAAACTAAATTATTTTATTAATAACTCCTTAATATACCAGTGCATCTCCAATGTTTCCTTCCATTATTTATACTTGCATCATGTACTCTACACTACTGATTTGAGACATCCGTAGCAAACTTTCAGTGCCTACTGTTCCACTTATGATTCGATCTTCAAACCCCAAGTGTTATAAGTTTCTTTCCAAGGAGACAGGGGTTTATGGATAATTGTTTCGATTACAGCAAAGACTACATCTTTCTAATAAACTCCTTTTAGTTTATAGAATTCATTAGTTACAAATTATTGTATTGTATATGACTCAATTGGGTATTATTAGCTCTACTGATTGGACCATTTACGAGAAAAAAAAATATTGAAAGGCGCGTTTAGCAAGGTGGCACAAGTTACCATGCATGGTAGTACTATAGTTTGATTGCATTAATTAGAGTACATATGAGTTAATTAATGGTACATATTTTTCAGTTCAATGGTACTAGTTTAAACCAATAATTATCCTGCCACCAGGACAATTTGCCTCTTTTGAGGGCATCTCTTACAAAACCAGTGGGGATTGGTGTCTTCCAATAAGCCCTTCTTGGTAATGTTGTCAATTGTAATGAGATTGGTGTATATATTGATTAAACACTTGAAAGAAACAAAGTATGAAGTGATCCATATTTGCTGGTGGATTCTTCTTGTTACTAGAATAATAATTATCCTCTTGTACAGGTAATCTAAGCACAAAAGCAACTTAAAAAAGACAGAAAAGAGAAGAAGATTCCAACAATGAGTGAAACAAAAGATAGTGACACAAGTTTAGAGCACAAATGAGGCTAATTAAAAGAGAGAAGATTTTTTTCTTTACTTGGAATTGTTTAAGCATAGAGGTCACGGTTTGTCTAGCAATAACGTATGGTTGTCGTTTAACAAATATTCATAACTTTCAATCACTTTCTTCTGTCTAGTATAGGGACCAACATGTAGACCTCACTCAAATGCCAAATGAAAATTTGAGGCCCCACACTCAACCCTAGCTAATTATAACACCCCAATAAAAAACCACCAAATAAAAATAAAAATTTCCAAAAAAATTTGCTTTTTTGGGGTATGAGGGAGTGGGAGATGGACAAATTAAACGGTCCTAATCTTATGTCTTTGTTCAAGTTGAGAATGCAACCAACAGATAGGGAATTTTTATTTGCAAGAAAAAATAAAGGACACATTTCTGTTCTATGAAAATGGCATGAGTGTTTTCCAAATTTGAAGGCCATAATTTTCTAAACCTGTCCACTACGATTTTAAAATAAGAGTCTCTTCCTCTCATTGAAGGGTTCATAACATATCTTCATTTTATTTAGACTTAAGTCCATTTTTATTTTTTATATTTTTTTAATTAAAATTTTGGCTCTAAATTTTAATTACGAATTTAGTTCTTTAATTTTTCCAAACTAAATTTTTTATTCAATATTAATATATCAAAAACTATTTATACAATTATCATAATATAATATGTATTAAAGTTAATGATCAAACATATCATTAATATTTCACATAAATGAATAATTGACATTATTATCAATTACATGTATAACTTTTTAAGAAATTAGATGCTATAGTAATATTGGATAAAAAATTATTTAATTTAAAAAATTCAAGAATTAAATCTATAATTAAATTTTTATAGCAATAAAATTGAAATATAAGACCAAAGTGGATTTAACTCTTTTTTATACGTATAAAATTTTGGTGATTAACTTTAATTTGCTTCTCTTTCATTTATTAACCGGTTATGAAAAGGCATGCTTACGTTAGAAAAAAACAATGTCTCTTTATGTTAAAATTGTGGGTCAACTGATGGTGATTTAACTACTAATAAGAGGAGACATTATCTAAAACAAACAAAAAAATATTAAGATTTAAGTCACAATTTTATCTATTAATTAACTATGTATGTTAATTTCTTTTTGTTAAAAAAAAAGTATATCCATTAAACCATCCAAATAATAGTTTCTCATGTTTATGTTGCGCTTATATTTTGTTGATGTTTTTTTTTTTTTATGTTAGTGATATTTTTATTTGTGTTTGGACAAATATATACTTCCGTTAATTTGATTTTAAGTAATTTAAATAGTTTGTGATAATTAAATTATATTTATTAGTTAATATTAATTTCAAAATTAAAATAAATAAATTATTAAAATAAATTTAATATTTACATAAGATTTAATAATGATTAAGTTGCCGACAAATGGTAATTTATGATATCGACTGCTGTCATTATACTTCTACAAAATTAAAAACACTGACAAAATAATTTATATAAAATCTAAACATGGTTTCACTTATGCGACGCGGTGAGTGAAAAAATAATAATTTACTGTCTGTCACAAAAATTCATTACTAATTATTCATTGATTTTTTAAAGTTAGGAAAAATCAAGATTTAACTTTATATATATACGTGTGTGTACAATGTTATATATGAATTATACATCAAGTAAACAAAACTCGTATCTATATCTTTGTTTCACAAAAATATTTATTTTTGAATTTATATTGGGGTGAATATATAGTAACTTACAGAGTACATTCTCTTGGTAAATACCAAAATGTCCAAGCTCATTTACCTTGTTTTTATTAAATAAAATTGTTTTTTTTATCCGCAAATAAAATTGTAATCTTAATTATATAAAATTGAAACTATTTGATATCTTTATTTTTAAACGTGCTTTAAAATCATTTTACAATTAGAGGTAACAAACTATACTACTTAGTCAAATGCAAGTTACATCTATTGCCGTCGGAAAAAAAAATAAATTAAGTCGAATCTCGAAATTGAATGGAATACAAATTTAGTAAAACGTCGATTTTTAGGACTTTTAACATGGCTTTGGACACTGATTAAATTTGTATCGAACCATAATCAGACTAAATAAAAATTATCCGTGTTTCATTCAGACTTAAAGTTTAAAATTCAAATCTTATATTTTATTGAATGTATGAATTAGCCTAATTTGTAACGAGTATAACTCAATAAACAAGCATTTTTTTTATCGGCAAAATAAGCATGTTACATGAGGAGAATTAAAAACTCTGTTTTTAAATTTCAATTAACAATTAGAACAAACTATCAATTTAAGATGTACAAGTTGTGATTATAAAGTTATAAAAATGTATGCAATATTATTCTTTTTATTTCTGTAACTGATACATTAATTAAATATAAATACAATGTCAGTTGGATAATAAAAATACTTATCTAAATACGTATCCTTATCTGTGTGAACAAGAACCATTAATTAACAAATTATTATCCTTTCGATTGTTGAAATTTGTTTTCAGTGCCCACAAAATTCTGGTGCAACTGCTATCCTACTAGCCAACGATCAGGTATTCCTAATCTAAGGGCACACGTGAATTCAAAATGATTGATTCAATATACTCTACTTTTTAGTTCATTTTTATTTTAAAAATTTCTATTTCTTCATCACATGACCCTGAATGAAGTGAATCATTAACAAATTAAATTCATTGACATGAACATTGATTCCAGAGCATTAATATTGTAGTTCATGTAACTAGGTTTAATCTATTATAGTTCATTATAGTAATGGGAAACACCCAGAAAGGAGAAAGAGAAAAGGAAGAGGAGAATGAATTTTTTTTTTAAACAACAATTAATAATTGCTTTATATTGGTTGAACAAAAAATAATTGTCAAAGAAACATCTTAACATGCAAATGCAATATATAAAATGGCGAGCAGGTTTCAGAATCCAATCATCTACTTCTCCCTGTACGAAATTTGTCGGTACTCTTTGACAAAAGAAAATTCAAAAGAAAAAAACATTAATAATTAGGTTATTGTTTGGTTTACGAAGATATAACATGATGCCACACGTATTGGTATGTTTTTTAGTTGATACATGGTGTCCCACCACCACCATGTTTTTCTTTGGATGCTAAACTTGGACAAAGTGCAGTGCATGTTCCCCTCTTCCCTTCCATAAAAAATAAATAAACACAGGGTACGGAAAACTGCATAATTTTGAGCACATGAGTAAAGCTCGATTCTGTTTGCGTTTATTTCTGTTAGCATATACTGGAAAGGAAGAAGATGGATACACTTTACAGGTGAAAATGTCGTTCAATTAATGTTCTTGGAATAATAGTTGGAAAAGATCCAAGTCTTTTATAGTGTCCAGATAGGCATCCACACCCTCCCTTGTTGATGTTGCTGGCTTGCCCTAATTATTAATTTTCTCTCCTTAGGATCATCCACTTCATATTTCTTAATCTCTGTAATCTAAAAGAAAACATATGTTAGTTTGAAAGCACACAAATCTAAGTCTTTTTATATAACAAGATTGATGAAACCTTAAAACCATATATTACATAAACCTTCAATTTCATGAACAAATTATATGACACAACCTAATATTACTTCTATTTGAGATGCTTAATATACCAAATTCTATACCAAATAACCTTTAGAATCTTGTAAACTACTATCAATTAATTCTTAATAAGGTTTTTCAGGCTGTTTTGCACCTTCTGCCTGGCTAGGTGATGTTGAGATAAAGGATTACGTAGCAGTTGAGAGATGTCAACTACCTGTTATGTGAGAAGTGGAATATGAAGGAAAAGAGAAAGGGGAGGGGCAAGATGAAGAGGGAGACCACCAAAAGTAGATTTGGAAGAAGAGTGATAAAGGAAAATACTAAAATAAAATAAAGTATAAGAGGGATAGAATAAAAAATTGTATATTTAAAGGGATAGTAAGAAAAAAAAATATTGAGCTAATGAAGTGGATATATATTTTTTTTCAAATAATAGTGAATAAATTAAAAAATATATTTTTATTATTTTATTTATGATTTATTAAAAAAAAAAGTTAATCCGGCGATGATCTATTTAAAAAAATCACACGTCTATTTTTTTGTTTGGGCATTTAATCTATCCATTATTTTCAAAAAGTAAATAGTTTTATCTGATTATTTTAAAATACTCTCTTAATTAATTTGAAAAAAAAAATTTTTTAGATAGAGAGTGATTTTGTAATATCTTTTTTCATAAAACTATAAAAAAAATAATATCTTTTTTCAAATAAATAATTTTGTAATTTTAGATATAGTCTATCTTCATCCCCTCTTTTTTCCCTTGGCACTCTACAAATATAATTTCGCCCACTACTAGCTTAAATTACAGTGAACCTCATTTAAGAAGAAGAAAAATACTTAGACAAAGAAAATGTTTAATGATTAATTTATACCCAAATAACATTAAACAACAAAATTTGAATCAATGCCTCTAAATCAAGTTTGGTTCTGCTAATATGCACTCATATTGTAGGCTTTGAAATAATATATTCTTATGTATGTTGAACTGAAATTATTAATATACTAATTTTGATATAAGGAATTATTATCGTATTTGTTGAACTTTTTTTCTTCTCCCTTATCTCTTCTACTCTCTGTTATTTTATTTATTTCTTAGCATTATTTATAAATTAAAATATTAAAAATTTCAAAAATATCTTTTAAAAAATTAATTATATATTAACTATAAAATATCAATATTAAATATATTATTAACTATAGAATAGTAAAATTATTAGTAATAATATGTTTTATTTTTATAATAAATAATAATAGTATTTAAGACTAATTATAAATCATTATAATAATATAATGTTTATGCTGAGTTGATGATACATGATTGTTAGTCAGAGACTAAAGAGAAAAATTATACATTCGTCTAACTTGAACGCTACTCTTGTCTTTTACATTTTCCAAAACTCTAGTGTTATGTTTGGAAGTTGAAAACTTAAATGGGAGAAGACTCCAAAACTCTTATAAACTACATTAACTATAAGATTATGGATTTTTTTAACGTTTCCATATTTTTACGGAAAGAAATAGATATGCTTCTATCTTTGCTAATATTGATATTATTAATATAATTAAGGTTTTATGGTATAATTTTTTTACCCAATACTAGATTTGATTTCTTCAGAAGTCACAGGTCTCTTGACTTTGAGTTGTGCTAGTAATTTTGAGGTTTTTTTTTATGATTTTTTATTTGATTATTTCATGCTTTTTGTATCTTTTTATTTTTTTCTCTTATAGAATTTTCATGTGATAATATGTGATTAATAGAGTTTTAAATTGTTAACTTAGTTGGAATGTTAAATTTTCATTATGATACCTAACATGATTTTAGAAAAAAAAATATTATTATAGAAAATGTATTTTATAATAATATATTACTATTAATAATTAAAACTCATTATAATAATTAAAACTAAGTGTAATAATATTGTTTGATACTATTTTTCTTATTATAATAATTATGGCTAACATTTAATTGAATTAATTTGTATAATATTTTTTACAATATTAATTATAGCTAATAAACATTTTTTGCCATAATATATCAATTATAACAAAAAATTTAATATTAAAAATATTATTATTCTAATAATTATGAAAATAATAATAGTCATATGTATTATTATTATTATTATTATTATTATTATTATTATTATTATTTTACAACAACAATAATAACAATTATTGATATTATAATAATATTACTATAATAAAATTGAAATACATAAAATTAATTACAACATCAATAACTTTATAACATATTACTTAATAAATCAATTATAATGTTATTGGAGTTGTATTTCTTTATATAATTTCAATTTTATTATAATATTATTATTTATAATTACAATTATTATAAAAAATAATAATATTATCAATAATAATTTTTATTATAAGTATTATAATATTAATTTTATTATTATAATTATTAATATATCATTATAATTATTATTAATTTATTATAATTAATTTCTAACATTGTGTATTTAAAAAAATGAATATTTTTACTTAAACAAATACTGAAAATAAATAAATAAAAAGACTAAAGGTAGAAGAAATGCAATATAAGAAGAGAATGAAAATTTTTTAACAAGGAAGTATCATCTCTTTTATATTTGTTATTTTGAAAATTTTACATGAGTTGAATAGATAGATGTTATCACCGTAGAAATTACGGAAGTTTTAACATTTGTTGTATAACATTATCTATATAATCTATATAAATTGTGTTACTTTTTGTTTAGTACTTACTCAAATCTATATAAAAAGAAACATTCCATGTCAATTTAAAATTAGTGTAGAAAGTGACATTCTACACTGATTAAGATTTTATATGATAAAAAATGTTATATTTTTTAGAAATTTTATTTGTATATATAAACTTTTTTAAATTTACATTAGAGGAAAAAGTACGTCAAATAACTTGATATCTATATATGCAAGAATGTTAACAATAATCAAACGGAGAATTATTTAGATATCAAAACTTAAAACACAAGAAAAGTTCTAAGAGAGTGGAGAACTACAAATTAAAATGTACAAACTCATTTAATAGTAATATAGTTTGGATTAGAGGAAAAGATAGTAATATATTGTTCTAGATAATAATCAAACTCTTCAAATTTACAAAAGAAAAAACATAGGAGAATTATTTAGATATCAAAACTTATTAAAACACAAGAAAAGTATCTAAGAGAGTTGAGAACTACAAATTAAAGTGTACAAACTCATTTAATAGTATATATAGCTTGGATTAGAGGAAAAGATAGTAACATATTGTTTTAGATGACTATTGGTTGGAGGAGATTCCACTACTGGAAAAATTCCCTAGAATGTACATAAATTCTCTTGTTAAGGAAGCAAAACTAGAAGTTATAACTATTTGAAATGAAGGAAAATGAAAGTGGAATCTAGCCGAACAAAGAGAGTGGTTTGAATGAGAGAAGTCCCTTGTGAAGGAGATTCTTGAAAATATAGGAGAGTGTTTAGTTGTAGTAGGGAAGGAAGACAAATGGGTATGGAAGGATAAGGATATTCAAGTATATACAATAAAATTTTGGGTTCAAGAGCTAGTGTAGACACAAACTTGTACTGTCAACTGTGAAATATTAAAGCTTGTATCTTCGTCTTTACACGCATGGAGAGTATTGTTAAATATGGTACTGAAGAATGATAACTTAATTAGGAAAAGAGTGCATGTTTTGAGTCAGAATTGTGCTTTGTGTGGGTAGAGACTGAATTTGTACATCACCTATTTCTTTAATGTGGTTTTGCCAAAAAATTTGGGTGATATGCGATAATGCATTGCCACTATGTGACATAACAATGCTAGAAAGCATTTTTGCCAATTACTTTAGCAAGCTTAAGTAGTCAAGCAAATAGAATCTGGAAGTATATTAGGGTTGTCATAGTTTGGTCCATTTGGCTACATAGGAATAATATTGTGTTAAAAAACTATGTGTTCAAAAACTATGTGACTGATGATTATAAGGTCTTTTATTTAGCTCAAGTTCTGGACATGGATCACGAATAAAATTCTTTAGAAAAAATTTCATACTCTGATTGAGTTCTTTATCCACAAGAATGTCTGCAATCCATAAGGTAGGAGTTAATCTTGATGCTTGTAATGCTTTGGCATATTATTTTGCATGGAAATATTTTTTATATATTTTTATCACAAGACATATTACAAATATAGAATGAGGCTTCAAAACAACCATAATGAAAGTCTGGATGAATTGTAAGATGATACAAAACAAAAAAAAACATGGAATTCTATATAGGGTAAGCAAAGAATCATCTCTTTATCGTCTTTCATTTAACATACTGTTGAAACTTATTGAAAATGGATAAACAAAAACATTTTAGTGTTTAACATTACAATACATCTCTCTAATTGGAAATGTTTTGATCGGATGTTGATGTTTCAAGTGTGGATGAATGACAAATATAAGTTGTAGTCCTTGTAAAAAGTCATAAGAAGATTTTAGACATAGTTATAGTCATAGCAGTTGTATTAGAGATTGTATGTACATATGTGTGTTTAACCAAAATTGTATAAGGATTGGAATACTCTAAGTATTCCTTTTATTAAATTTTTTTATTGTCAAAAAAATAAAGTATGATTGTCAAAATAGGTTCAATTTACATTGTCTATGATTCAAGTTAGACCAAATTTCAAAAATAATGGTCTAAATAAAAATAGGTTTTTTTAGATTGACTAGTTCGACTTGATGCATATATGGATCGAGGTCGAGTTGACCTATACACTAATGGACATACTCACAAGTCAATGGATTGATCCATTTATTCTTTATGTGAAATTTTGTTTTGTTCAAAATTCTTATATTTCATATAAGAAAAAAATCTAATTCAATTTCATAGTGCTATGAATTGTTTACTTTTATTTGTGTTAATCACATATGTTATGGATGTGATAGACATTAATAAAATTGTTTTAAGTAATACTTAAACCAAAATGCATCATATGATTGTACAATGCATCTTACTTTTCAATATTAAATTTTATATTAGAGGCAATGATATATCATAATTTTTTTAATGGACAAATTATAATCTATTTTTAAGTTTCAATTTGGTCAAATAGCATATTAGCTCCTAGACTTAACACAGAGTCAAGTTAGATAAAAAAATTAATAATAATGTATTGCATTTCTCCAATTTAATCTCAATTTTATTGAATTAAATTATATTTACTATTTTATTATTATTATTTTAATCTTTATCTAATTATTATTCGATAGTTTGATTTGATATTTATATTATTATAATTTCTTTTTTATATTTAATAATAAAAAAAGAAAGATGTGTATCTTTTTAATATTAAATAATATTATGTTTGTTTTGATATAAATTTTACTTTTTTAAAAAATATATATATTTAAGTAGTATTTGAAATAGTAATTAGAGATACAAACACATGCAAATATACTCAATGAAAACAAAACACAAATTTCATACTCGATATGAAAATGGAAACGGATAGAGTGAGACTGGCACCCTACCAAGTTATCATCCCTGAAAACAATATCTTTAAATAAATTTTAATGCAATTTCCAAAACAATATCTTTGAAGAAACTTTAACGCAATTTTCATATTTTAGTTTGAACATTAATTCCAAAAAAAGAAATCATCACTATAATGAGTAATTTAGGATTTAATAAATAGCAAGTGATTTTATAAACCCAATGATAATAATTAGAATAGATATTGATATCACCTTAAAATTTGAATTTGAATATACTCAAACCCATGTTAATCAACTTACAACTATTACTCATAGGTAGATGATATCTTTAGAATCTCTGATACTTTCATGTTTATAATTGAACATTTGAAGCATAAAGATTTTGCAAATTGTGGGTGGTTGAATATGGTTGAACTAAAAAACATCAAATAAACTTTCATATCATTTTAAAATATGAGCTTAAAACATAACCTAATTATATAAAATTTACTTTTAAATTGAAAATTTTATTCTTTAATGATATTCTTTAATTTAGGGATATATTACTAGTAAATGCAAAATCTCTGGCAAAACTAGTTTCAATTATTTTAATTATATGAATAATTCAATTTAATTGAATTCTTAAAACTAAATAAATATTAATATATTACCTAATAAACTTCAAAAGTTATGGACATAAAGTGAACTCTTGTAAATTAATTTACTACTTAAAAACTAATGGGCAAATTTCTCAAACTAGTGTAATTTTTTTTTTAAATTCCTAAAATGGTTATTTTTTATTTTATTTCCTAATATGGGTAGATTGTGCAGAGATTGCACGATATCATTGTGAATAAATCGTTCTATTCTTGCACGATTTAATTTAAGATATATAAAATCGTGAGAAGATAACACAATTTAGTTAAAGGAATGAATTGTGAAATAAAGGTACGATTTTAATTAAGTAATTAATTGATTAATTGAAATAGTTAGGCTACTGAAGAGTTTAGGCTAATTAAATTTTCCACCTTTCCTCTCCTATTTTTCTTTGTTGTATTGGGTTGTGCATATAAAATTAAATTATAATTAATGCATATTGATGAAAATGAAAATATAGTCATTGAAATTAATTAATTGTCATTTAAGTAATTAAAATAAATGTGAAACTAATTTGAATGGAAGAATATGAAGAAAAGTTACCCGTTTTAATTTGAATG
>Ga0099824_1004519_pt1 | contig 20014 bp, 12 predicted proteins | sample SiratrowhiteBW_FD_76837 | JGI IMG/M metagenome (GOLD analysis project Ga0099824, IMG submission 76837) | Root nodule microbial communities of legume samples collected from California, USA - Siratro white BW | ecosystem: Host-associated > Plants > Roots > Nodule | place: USA: California... | reverse complement strand
TAATTTTTAATAAAAAAAAAAAAAAAAAAAAAAAGAAAAAAAATATAAAAAAAAAAAAAAATCAAATAAAAAAAGAAAAAAAAAAAAAAAAAACAATGAGGAAAACCCTAGATTCAAACTAGAAAAAATAAAAACAAGGATACATTATTGCACAATAATAATTACAATTTGAAAAAAGAAAAAAATAATATATAAAGTAATGGTTAAATGAAGCATACAAAAGAGTAAATTTGATAAAAAAAAATAAAAAATAAGATCACAAAATAAAAATAGTAAAAGTAGCTAATCTAACAGGGAAATAAAAGAGCAGTTGATTTTGCACTGTACAAATTATTTCTGCATTAATCAAATTTTTAATATACCATTAACGTGTTTATTATTTTTATTTTAAAATTTATTGTTAAATAATTTACAAGATTAGAAGCATTTATGTCATATGTATAATTACGTTTTAAAAAATATAATATATTTTTATTTTTTTTAACAACAATAAAAATAATATTTAATAAATTTTAAAAGATATGATATATTTTTATTTTTCTTAACAATAATAAAATAATATTTCATGATTATTTTATTTTTTATTAGTTTGTTAAAATAAAATATTTTATTGTTAAAATATTTATAATTTTAGTTTGTTAAAATAAAATGTTTTTCTATTAAGATATTTATAACTTTAATTTATTAAAATAAAATATTTTACTGATAAAATATTTATAATTTGAGATTAATGATATAATTAATTTTAGAAATTTAGTTAAACATATTATTTTTAAAATATTTAGTTTTGTGATAACAAATGTTAGTGAAAAAAAAATCTTAATACTTATAAGATTGCTTTTAGATTGGAAAAGCAAAAATTTGTATTTATTGTTAGCAAGCAATTGCTAAAAAAAGTTATCATATCCTTTGAAATATAGATATGAAAGAGAAAAGATTTTTTTATTACACTCACCTAAAATAACGCTTAACTCAATTGGTATAAAAGAAAGAAACAAAATTATTTAATAAAAAATAAAAATAATAAAAATATTATCAATATATTAAAAATTTATTAAATATAGAAAGCAAATTGTAAAAAAAATAAAAAATAAAAAAAAAATAGGAAAAGTAGCAGACGAATTACTTGCATGAAGACGAATTACATTACTTGCGGATGAGGACTAATTCATGTGTAAGATGTGAACAAACTAAGAAATTAGAATGAAGAGGTTTTACTAGGGTTTTATTAAAAGCTACCGGAGAATAGAATTAGGAAGAGGAAGAAGATTGATGCGCAGGAAACAACTGCAGAGAACTCCACCGCTCGACAATGACGACCGTTTTGAAAACCAACGCCGTGAGAAACGCCGTGCGTTGTTTGGGTCAATCCTTGGCTTCTACTAGCCGCACTCCTTCCGTTCCGTCTCGTTTCTCCTCCGTTCGCTACCTCTGCACTGGTCGCGATCCTAGTTCCAGGTTAGTTTCGTTGCTTCTAGGTTTCGCCGACAAACAATTTTTTTTTTCTTTTTGCATTTTTAATTTTGAGGCGCTGTTGATTAGGACCTATGAGATTACTCCCCCGATGAATTGGGGGGTTCGGATTGTGCCGGAGAAGAAGGCGTTTGTGATTGAGCGATTCGGGAAGTACGTTAAGACTCTTCCCTCTGGAATCCATTTTTTGATTCCTTTCGTTGATCGTATCGCCTATGTGCATTCGCTCAAGGAGGAGGCTATTAACATCCCTGACCAGAGTGCAATTACCAAGGACAATGTCACCATCCTCATCGATGGTGTGCTTTATGTCAAGGTTTGAACTATTTTTTTGGTCAGCAATTCTGAAATAAAGGTTACAAGGTAGAGTTAATAGAGGTTTAAATTAATTTATTTATAAGTTGATTTGTAGAAATTATCTCACTTGGCTTCTGCAATAGCTGTTTTTAGTTTAGGTATAAGCTAATTTGAACTTATGGGGAGAGTTTGATTCATTTTTACCTTTTTATTTTCTTCTTTGAGAAGTTTGTCCAGTCTAGATCATATTTTTATTTGTTTATTTATTATTTTTATTTTTTTTGGAGTGCAGATTGTGGATCCTAAGCTCGCGTCTTATGGGGTGGAGAATCCGATTTATGCTGTCATTCAGTTGGCGCAAACGACAATGCGTAGTGAGCTTGGTAAGATTACTCTTGACAAGACCTTTGAGGAAAGGGACACCCTCAATGAAAAGATTGTGGTGAGTTTAGTTATAAGTTCTTCCAATTTGTTGTTTGTGCTGGTCATTTTATTCCCCTTCCCTTACATGAGGAAGTATCTTAGATACTTTAATTTCAAGTCACGCATAACACCTTGTTGGTGGAAGTCTTCTATAAAGCAGAAGATAAAATAGTTGTGAAAAGTAAAGACATGTCTACTTTGATGGAGCTGTGCAAATTATGGAAAGGATGATTCTTGTAACATAAATTTCGTAGTCCTATACCTATGGCGTTTGGGTCTAATAGAAGGGGCTAGTCACTCATAGCATGGCGAAATAAGGTTGAATTGAATCTTTGCAGGGAGAGATATTAACACTTGGTGTGAGGTCGTGTTTTGAATAGGATTGTCTCAAATGGAGGTAACCTGTGAGTAACAAAAGAAGTGAAAAAAACAAGTCAAAGTCCTACTTCAATCCAGTCATATATAGGAAAGAAAAAGAGAAACCAGACAATAGCTGAAGATAAAAAATTTGTAGTGGTTGTGCTGGTTGGTGATATTGGTTTCTTTTCTACTCTGAGTCCTTAACTTATTATAACATAGGCTAGGAATTAATTTTTACAACTGGTTATGGGTTTATATATTAGATTTATTTAGAAAGGTTGGCATAGTAAGCATGATTTATAAGCCAGCTTGGTGCCAAGGAATTGGTATTTAACAATGACAGGAAGAGATAATAAACAGGATCTAACAGATATGCACTAGCCCTTCCATAGGAGTTAGTCTTTTTGACGTACCCTAAAAAATATACTGACATAGTTAGTCTTGTATTCACCATATAATGGTTAATTGTGTGACAAAATTATTGCAGGAAGCCATTAATGTGGCTGCAAAAAGTTGGGGTCTGGAGTGCCTTCGATATGAAATAAGTAAGTTTTGGCCGTGTATAAATAATTTTACTGTATTTTTTACTTGATAGTTTCTGTGTAATCTTTTTGCGGTTTTCCTTCTGTAGGGGATATCTCTCCTCCACGTGGAGTGAGAGCAGCTATGGAGATGCAAGCTGAAGCAGAAAGAAAAAAGAGAGCTCAAATTCTTGAGTCGGAAGGTAATCAATTGGTATTCAAACTTCAGTTTATCCTTTTTTTGCATTGTTTTTCATCATGAAATTAGTTTTAGTATCCGTATCATTCAACTGAAAAGGGATCCTCCTTCCTGTAGCTTCTAAGTTTACTGGCATTGATATCCTGTAGTTGTTAAACAGGAACAAGGCAGGCGCACATAAACATTGCTGATGGAAAGAAGAGTTCAGTGATCTTAGAATCAGAAGCTGCGAGGATGGATCAAGTTAACAGAGCTCAAGGTTACTTTCATCTTGATAAATTAGTTCCAACTTCCATTTATGTTTCAATATTAATTCTTTAAGATAAGCTTTGATGTCTGGTGAACATGACGTGATATAATATCCCTTCATATTAATTCAACCTATTGTTTATATCAAGGTTATTTCCTTGGTGCATTCTCTTGTTGAGAGGAATGATCTTATGCACATCAATATGATAACGAATTGTGGATTGGAGTCTAAAGAGTAGCTGATTTGTGTTTTTTTTTAATAATATTTCATGATTAATGAGCTGATCTATTTGATATGATATCTTCTGTTTTCTTCATATATTAATTTCTGTTGGTTGATTTGTTATCTTCAAAACCTAATGATTAACATTATTCTTGTTCAGGTGAGGCTGAAGCTATCCTAGCTAAAGCAAAAGCAACGGCTGAGGGACTGGCTCGCGTATCAACAGCCCTAAAGGAAAATGGAGGACCTGAGGTGAGGATCTTCATGTTCATATTTTGTATATCGCGGCCTGTACTAGCTTTTTATATTGATTAGTATAACTTATATTTTGTTGTTATACGTTGCATATATAAAGTTCTTTTATTCATATCGCTTTTGTAATTTTATAGCTCTTCAATTAGAATGTGTTGGTCGTGAAAGTGTATGATGAAAACTCCTTAGATTAATTTATTTTTGTTGTTATGTCTATGATCTAGACATTTTTTATTTTTGGATTGCCATTCCAGCCATATAGACATGATGTGTCGGTAACTGGGAGAATTTTGTTTTGTAAGTAAACCATGTTAATGATTTTCCTTTCCTGGTCATAGTTTTCAATACAGGATCTGGTTGACTTTTTATAATGTTTGATTTCTTCAAGACAATCAAGTATGTGACTGTCCATATAAATAGGGTTCGAAGGGTGTATTATGTTTATGTTGGTGTGATCACTAAAGATGGGGGACATATCAAGTGGTGAATCTGGTGGATAAAATTTTGCCTCGTAATTGGCACATTGGTTTGAACCTTATTGAGTCCCATGGACTGATAGGGAAGGGAGTAATACTGTCATTTGGTTTTGCAGGCAGCAAGTTTAAGGATTGCAGAGCAATATATTCAAGCTTTCAGTAACATAGCCAAGGAGGTAATATAGCCCATGAACTTATTGATATTCAATTTCTTGCAGGGCATAATTTGTTTAGTTTGAAAATTGTTTCTTATTTCATTACTTTTTCATCAGGGCACAACAATGTTGCTTCCTAGCTCCGCATCCAATCCTGCTAACATGATGGCCCAAGCCCTCACTATGTATAAAAGCCTGCTTGGTAACGTTTCCAGTGATAAACACAGTGGAAATACGCCCCTTTCAATATCAGGAAAATTAGAAGGAAATGATTCCTCGGTGGAGGTTAAAGACGAGAGCTCCGAAGCTGCCAATGTTAAGCACAGTGGAAAATCTGGATTTTCACTTCAGAGTCCACCTAAACGGGAATAGTTTTTGATCTATAAATTTATAGCTTGCCATTTTCAATTCATTTTTTGTAACGCATGGATGTTAGAGTAAATTGAATTCGGACTTCGGAGAGAAAGCAGAAGAGTTTGGGTGGACTTACATTGCTGGTTGTTGTGGTACTGATCACAGGATACACGTGGTATTATCACTGGACTTTCTTATATTTGTGCCTCTTTCTTTGAGGAAATAATTGAAAGAAAAAAAAAAAGAGATATTCTGTCCTCTCTAATGTGTATCCGAACTTGTATTTTCTTCCTTTACTTGCCTGCATTTAGACTCGATGACATTGTTTTAATTTAGATGAAAAAAAAAAGTAATGGTCTTCCTAACCGGTGGCTTTTAAGCATGTTTTCGATAAAATTCACATTCGGAATGTATTGGATATCATGGTGGACGAGTATTAGTAGCATTTTCTTAATGAAGTAAGCGTTTTCTGAATTTTAAGATGGACACAATTGTAGCATGGTGGTTCTTTCCCATTTTGGAATACAAAGGCTTGCGAGGTTAGAAGGTATAAACAATACTAATTATTATCAGGATTTTGTTTAATTTTCAGGAGAGTTACTGATTTGATTTATAATAATCGTTGTAATGGGATTTCTGTTTGTAATGGGGTGTCCATTGTCCATATTGTTGACCATAACACATCACATTTTAGAAAAACAAGTTATGAGTGGAAAAAATTTTCGCCAGCCGGTGGAGATAATGACATGCAAGAACAACGTTTCTGCTGACAAAATGCACTGTAATTAAAAGCTTACACCGTTATTATAGAACGTTGTCTCTTTCAATTTTCATTCTAGTGTATCTTGAGTTTGTGAATGATCCTACAAAACAAGTACTGTGCTGATAAGTCAATCATTTCATAGCAATTCATCTCCTGCTGTATATTTCAAAATCACTGAAAACCCAATTATTCAAACTAGAAGATTTTGATGAAGTTCCAATTTCTTTCTATAATTACGGTAACTGTTTGTAGTTCATAACTCGAAAGATAATTAATTTTCACCTATAACTCAAGACTTACAAACATAAATAACCTTTAGTTTCTAAAAATATTACTTAGTTTAGTTCTTACAAAACTTTTTATAATGCATAATGGTTCTCAATGTGAAAAAACTTATAAACAATCCGCATTAGCTCTTTGTAAGGATATTGAACATTACTTTGTATTAAAACTAAACAGACATTATTTATCAAAACTAAATGGGTAGTACAGTACGGCAATGAGTACTACTTGATTATGTTCAAATAAATCTAAAATTATTACGACCTCCAGCAATTGGGAGTGTACACAAAACAAAAGGCTCTTTCTCTGTCGACATGTACTCCTTCAGGAATGAACCTTCTTCTCTTACATGAATCTACTCAACCATATTCATGCTTGTTTTAGCTGAACTGAGTGAAAAAATCTTACAGACCAGAGTGAGTGAAACTAAAATAACAGGGACAACGCACATAAGAAACAATTGGGATTTCTGTCAGCCATTCAACCACCAGTTCAAATCATCTACCGAAGAAATAAAGGAAAATGAGAGATTCATTTTATCATATCAAGGTCGCAGTACACAATACTTGAATATTTAATTGTGATTGCATATTAACCACATTGAATTGCAAAATCGTGAATTCAGTCAATCACCACAGCTTAAATAAGCATTCATCACAATACACATTAACAAAAGCAAAATATCTATGGACTGAGAAGTAAATTGGGGCAAATATTCCATAGCTTAAATTCGAATAAAATAATTCCGCAAAGACAAGTTTGACAACACAAAATCGTAAAATCCAAACTCAAAAAGATAACAAAAAGGATTTCCAAACTAAGTAGCAGCATGTCTGTTTTGATGGTCTACTCCTCTACTATGGTTCCCTTCTCGCTTACGTAGATACCGTCAAGGAACTTCCGAATATCCTTGTTCTAAACATGGCATTTCTGTAGCAAAAGAACAGAAAACAATTGAAGCCTAAACAAGAGTAAAATATAGAAGGGTTTGGGCAGGGCATGTGCAGAGAGAAAGAATATACCTGGTTAATCAAAGCACAAGACCTGGAAACAAGTTCAATATAGTTTCCATCCAAAATCAAAACAGTTTTCTATTAACCCATTTGATTTGGAATAGGAAAATCATTTAAGCCCGTAATCATTACAGCGTAAGAGATTAATCTTACAAAGAGAGAACGAAAATCATTAAATCTCCTCAATTAAACGTTTGCCTTTGGCCTCTGCTTTATTGTTCACTTTTTCAGCTTTATTGCTCGACTGAAATTCCATGGCTGATGTCTTTTCTGCTCTTACAATTGCAGCTAAAGAAGACCAGGCTTCTTCTGGCTGCTCATGAACCCAACACATGATGAAATATATCTTCCTTTCTGCTAGCTTTATAGACCTTCGGATCCCATCCTTCCCTGATTTTCTTGGCCTTTCTGATCTGGCCTCCTTTCCCCCTTCTTGAATCAACCGATGCATATCACAAAGGGCACACACCAAAGCAGAAGTTCCCAAACTAAGTAGACTGATTACATCATCAATGACACTCAATCCAAATTGCAATCCTCCCACGTGCCTGTAAGCTGGACAGCATACCTGCTCCAAGAAATGAGAAAGGGTTTCTAGTACTGTCTCTGGCTGTGCACCTTGACCCAATACCGAGGACAGACTCAATATAACTGTTGCTGACCCAAGGGCATCTGACCTCCAATCTCCATTGTAGAGACGAAGGGTGAAACAGTAGCTGTATAGAATATCAACTAGGTGAACAGTCAAAAGGGGTGATGGCTCCCTGGAACTAAGACTGCTTAGAGGAGGAAGCGGGGTTTCAGGCCCAGCAGGAACTTCACTGATTTCTTCACCTCCAATATCATCTAGCAATTCCTGCTGAGGAAGTGGTTGAACAAGCTGAGTTCCTTCACTACTGAGACGGATTTTTCTGGCAGAAGGCTTTGACCACCATGGATCCCATGGTTTAATCATCTTGCTTAATTCCCCATAAGCAATTGCTCTATGAAACTGTTTCTTTTCTTCAAGAGATAAATCATCAAAGCTGATTTCTTGTCCTGTAAGAAATGAAAATATATCAGCCTTACATAATGATGAGATGGACATAAACCAGTTTGACTGGTACAGACGGGGCAATCAGAATGCACTTGCAAGTTACAACAAATAACAAGTAGCATTAAATAAGAAATTACCAGACAAAAGTTTTTCCATTGTCTCCTCGGATAAAGTTGAATCTGCAAAAGCTAAGGAAATAAGGGTAGAAGTTTAGCTCCCTTCTCAAGTAGATCACAAGATAGCTCATGAACTAATTACTACATCAACAGATCTTCTAAAGCAATTAACACAAAATGATAAGAGTGCACTTTTGATAATTTATTTGCATTCATTAAATAACGAGCCAGTCTGAGCTTCATTAATTATGGAATCCTACAAACTGAATGCTCCATAGACTGTCCATCAATTTTGCACGTTCTACGTTCTTTCCTTTTCTCATGTTTCGACCTTTGTACTAAGGGAGAATAGATCGGCATCGTCCTATTTCCTTCAGGACTTGCAAGAATTCTAACCTATACTTACACAAAGACAGATTGTCATTTTGTTAGGGAGAAGTTGTTGTCCAAGGAACTTAGTGTTGGATTCGTCAACACTAGTGACCAACTTGTACACATTCTAACTAAATCTTTAAAAGGGTCTAGAATTCAGTTTATATGTTCCAAGTTTAGTGCTTACAATTTATATGCTTCAACTTGAGTGAGTATTGCAATAGATTATTATTTTTTTGTACGGCTTTCTATAAAAGTTGCTTTTTGGGTGTACCTTCCTATCTTTAGATTAAGGAACATAGGATGTAACCTTCCTCTGAATGAGATAAACTTATACATGTACACACACATCATCTGAGATAAAACTCACTGATTTTTGGCCATCTCTAGATTCAAGTAAAGCATTCGTACTGCCTGGACTAAAGTCCTGGCATTAACATCTCTGAAGCACCCCAAGAGGGATTCTTTATTTATGCTGAGCCTCCAGGACAAACATGACACGAGCTTAATCTTTCAGGGAAAACTATGGCTTAGTCACATGTTCTACTGAAAATTAATTTTCAAAAGAGCCCAATGACTTTAGTTGAAGCCTACCCTATATCTGTCTTGATAAATCTAGGTTGCTATTTATATGTCATTACCACAAGAAACAAAAACATGTGATGTGCTTCAGAAAGTAAATGAAAACAAGAGTAAGCTTCCATGCAAAGATAGAGATATCAAACAAGTAAAACTGCAACAGATCAACGCTGGAACATCTAAAAGCAAGGGGAAAACATGGATGACTTACAATCCTCATCCATTTCCTCTTCTGAATGAAATCTTTTTAGTATGTCCGACATCTTGTTTTTGGTTTGTTCATCAGGCTGCATTTGCTGAAGCTCTTGAACTACATTTTCTTTCATGAAGGATTCAGTGCAACGGAGACTATGAGACTGTCAAAATTCACAGCAGTTTGCAACAAACAAAGGATCAAGATTCAACGCATCTCTAGAGAAAGCATGACAGTAACATCGAATTTTCAAAATCATTTAAACCCAATAAAAGCATAACAACTTTCTAAAATGAAGCCTTCTCAGAAAAGTCAGAACACTCACCATAGGAAAGCAGGCACAGTAAATGCAACGGAGATACATAGATACAAAAGCATTGGGGGGAAAATAAAATGGGTAAACAGAAGTAACATTTATCCTCCAAATTCTGTAATAGTTGTAAATCTCAAAAAGTTATTAATACAAATCGTACCTAAACTAGAATATGCATACTGCTGCCAAGCAGAAAATGTTCTGCTCCTAATTCAAAAGTAATTTGTGTCATATATATTCTTTAGCTTTTGAGTATTGGCATGCTAGTGCATATAAAATGATGGGAATCTAAAACATGATCAATGATGTAAAGTTACACTCTTACTTATCCAGCTCAAATCATCTAACAGACAACTACTACTTTACATACTTTGTAACATTGGAGGGAGCAGTATCGCGAATTGCATCGAGGACACGTGTACTGAGAGAACTGCTTCTGGCATCTGTTGCAGTATGACAAGGGAATAAATGAGGACAGTTTGATCTAAAACAAACATAAGAAATAAAACACTGGTATAAAATGAGTGAGAGCTAAAAAGCAAGCCAAGGATTCAAAACTTAAAAATCTTTACTCATATTTAACCTTCACAATAAACTAGAACTGAATATTAGAATTTTTAAACTGATAGAAATAAGTATGAATGTATGTTTGCAAACATAATAAGAATCGGAAAATTAAAAAAAAAAAAAAACACTTTGTTGATCTTGATCTTAGTATAATTATTAAAAAGACATATATGTAGAAGAAAAGCTATAGCAAGTTGAAGATAAACATACACGTGGCAGATTATCCGAATAGGGTTCGGCGAGGGAGTAGAAGATTCGGCAGAAGTAACTATACTATCATCCATGTTCGGAAGTGTTGCGGTGGTTTCACTCGATTGAAATTTTGGACTAAATTGAAATTGAAGGCATGGGTTTCAGTCGGTTGTGATCAGAACACTAAAGCCAAACCTTGGTTCCTTCATGTAATAATTATGTATTAGAGTTAGGGTTTTTTCTTAAGCTGTTGGATAAAACAGGAAAAGTAGGGTAAGGGTAGAAGTGAAACTTAGTACCTTATTTGCTAACAATTGGTATCAAACAACTGCTTCCAGAATCTTCTTCTCATTGCAGCGTAATTGCGGAACGAGGGGAAAATGGGGGCGGGAGAGGTACAAAGCGTTTCAGATTGAGTTTTCGGGAGGGAGCTAGAAACCTGTAGAGACCAATCCAAATAATATGAAAACAAATATTTAAAAAAAAAGAAATCCTCATTGATGTATCTTTTTGAATTATTTGTCATTAGTGAATTGATTTATTAAAATCATCGAAATGGGATTTGTATCCACTGTCCAAATGATTGAGCTTAACGCATTCCATTTTGGGGGAACAAATTCTGCATAGAAAATTTATTTGTCAGCCGGTGGAGAACGTGGTTATTGTGATAATCAATTAAAGAGTCACGATATTTTCTAGGAATGTGGTGTGTTTTTCAACTTTCATTCAAATGAATCAGTTTGTGATACAGAGTAGGTACCCTGTTGATGTCAGAAGAGACTTCATAGTCACTCATTTTACATTCATTTCTCCCCAGTCAATCATTTCACATGAATTATTCTCGTTCATGCTGTGTATTTCAAAATTACTCAAAATCCAATTCGAGCTGAAAGAATTGGATGAAGTTCCAAGTTGTTTTTACAATTAAGAAAACTATTTATATGAATTAGTTTATTTCTAAAATGATAATTTACTTTTATCCACTTCTGAGAATATTTTTTTAGCATAAATAAGCTCTCGGGTTCTAAAAGCATCATTCTCAGTCCAGTTCTTACAAAACCTTTTCCCAGTAATTGTTTCTCAAGTTAAAATATAAACAGTTGTCATTAGTGATGTCTCTAAACTCACGTTGAATGTTGTGAATATAGAGAAAATAAACATCAAACGAGTACTACTTGATTATTAAAAATATTAATCTAAAATTATCGTGACTTTCAGGAATTGTGAGTCTAAACAAAACAAAAACAAGTCTTTTTAATAGTCATGAACAACAAATGCCTTTAGAGCATGTTTTAATAGCTAACTAAACCGTTATTGTTCAAATTTTCATTTACTTCTAATAAAAATTTTCAAATTAGAATGATAGCACTTTGCTTTTAAAAATATTACAAAAACTACGGCTAAAAATATGAATTGACGAAACGTCCTTTGAATTTAAAGTTTCGAACAAGTTTTCCATTCCATAGCTCTCACCCATCCATTTTTTCAGCGAGTACGAGTTAATTATAACATTCTTTTTGTCGCTTTCTTGGTAACTTTTCACAATTAATAGTTCTACGTTTGAAGAAGCTTCAAGGAAATGTAGACATACATGCGCAAAAATTGACAAGGGAAGTTCTAAAAGCATTAAGCGTCAAGGATGTTTTGGTTTGAGAATCCAGTGATAGTTAACATTACTTGGCCACCTATACTCATGCTCTGCCATACTCCCTGAGGAATTTCTTACATAAATCTACTCCACCATATTCATGCTAGTTTTAGCCAAATTGAGTGAATAAATGGTATAGACAGGTGAGACTGAGACTAGAATGTCAGGGACAACGCACACAACAAACACTTCAGATTTCTGTCAGCAATTCAACCACCAGTTCAAGGCAGTCCGGTCTAGAACACAGTGACAACTTCTAATAAAGGAACATGAAAGATTCAGTTTATCATATCAAGGTCCAACTACACAATACTTGAATAGTTATTTGTGATTTGCATATTAACCACATTGAATTGCAGAATCGTGAATTCAGTCAATCACCACAGCTTAAATAAGCATTCATCACAATACACAATAACAAAAGCAAAATATCAATGGACTCAGAAGTAAATTGGGGCAAATATTCCATAGCTTAAATTCGAATAAGATATTTCCGCAAAGACAAGTTTGACAACACAAAATTGTAAAATCCAAACCCAAAAAGATAACAAAAATGATTTCCAAACTAAGTAGCAGCATTTCTGTTTTCATGGTCTACTCCTCTACTATGGTTCCCTTCTCGCTTACGTAGATACCATCAAGGAACTTCCGAATATCCTTGTTCTTAACATGGCATTTCTGTAGCAAAACAACAGAAAACAATTGAAGTCTAAAACAAGAGTAAAATATAGAAGCATTTGAGCAGGGCATGTGCAGAGAGAAAGAATATACCTGGTTAATCAGAGCACAAGACCTGGAAACAAGCTCAATATCGTTTCCATCCAAAACCAACTCATCCTTCACCTTCTCAGATCGAACGACAGACACACCCTCGAGCATATCAACTTTTCTCACCTAATCATGCACACGTAACCAGATAAATCACTAAACCTAATCACACATTTTTACTAGTGACAAATAAAAAATAAAATTAATTAAATAATAATAGAGATGAAGAGTGTTTGAGTACCTTCTTCTCGCCGAGGAAATTTCGGATTTCGATGGATTTATTGTTGTTGGCAATGCTGGCGTTGATGGGGAAGTGAGCGTACACGAACCTCATCTTGTAGCGGTAGCCCTTGGTGACGCCGGTGATGAGATTGTCGACGTGGCTGAGGGCGGTGCGAATGGCGGCGGAGGTTTTCCGAGAGCCAAACCAGGCATCGATCTTGAGCTTCTTCTTGCCGTTCTCGTCGGTGATGAGCTGAAAATCAAGGTTGAGATGTTTGAAGTCTCGCACTAGTTTTCCACGAGGGCCTTCAACCTCGATCACCTTGGCGTGAACCTTGATGCTCACGCCGTCGGGAATGTTCATCGTCTCTGATGAGAGAATAGTCTTCATTGTTGCTGCAACCCTCCCTCTCAATCGCAGACTCTCTCACCACTTCCAAAACCCTAATCAACGATTATATTTATCTTTTTGACTTAGGCCCAATATCAAAGCCCATTACTGTTTTCAACTTCCAATAAACAAAACTGAGGCAAAGGCTTCCCGCAACCCCTAATTTCGTCATACACCGCCCATTTGTCAAAATCTTCATTTTACCCTTTCTATTTTATAATTATTTTCAACCTCCGTGAACTTTAATTGTGTCCTCTTTTCTGAGTTCTTGTTTTGGATGTTGTGAATGTTTTTGAAACTTGTTTTGGAGGAGAAGGTCTTGTAGGTTATAGGAGACAAGATTTACGCTTTATTTAAAAGTATTTCATTAGAGGTATTTTCGTTAATTTTAAAAATTTATTTCGGATTGATAATTAGGAATAATAATTACAATTTCAATTTAATGTTGGATTGTATATTATAGAAAGATAACTTAAACATTATAGATAATACAATTCATAATTAAAAAACATGAATTTAGATTTTACAATTTAGGAAAAAAAACTCTTATAGTAGTATTTCATACTATCGAATCCAAAAATATTTTTTATTCCGCGTGAAGTTTAGTCTGCAAAACATCCGACTGTGAAGATTTTTGATGAATTTTGGATGTTATGCGTGTTTCATTCCGTGAATGTTTACCATACTCAATTCACTTCATCCACTTATTCCCTCTGTCTAGTATCCCAACTTTAATATTAACTTTTATTACACGATTAAAAACGAAAAAATAACACACACAAAAATATTTAAGTATTTTTTTATTTAACATTCTTTAACCTTTGTATATTCTTTTTCTATTATACGTATTAATTATAATACTTTTTTTTTCTCTTATTGGGCAGCGTTTGACATTAAGGACGTCCAAAGCATTATTTATGATCATTGTCTCAATAATGTTCAAAATCTAGATAAAATCTGTTAAGAAAGTTCATATATATTCAAAACGCGTTTAATTATTACCATGTAAGGAAAACATTAAAAGACGGAAAAGAATGAAAATCCAAATTTATCCAAAAATAAATTTCTACACACGGCAAATTTACTAATAGTGTAATTTCTCACTCAAATTCAAATTTTTCTCACGAATAAGTTTAACCATAAAAAAAATCGCTTGGCAAGAATGAATTTCTCTTTTTTTATCATTAAATTCGTGTTCACAATACATAATTTTGTTTTTTATAATTTTTTTTGAAATTGGCCCTGGTAAACATGACTCGTTGTTGTTATTTTTATGCTAACTTCACATGAGTATGGTGGAGACTGATAAGAAAAATATATTGACTGAGAAAGTGGTCCCATAAACAAGTAATCTTCTGATTCCAAAAACACAACATATTCTTAGGGAAATCGATGAACCGTGACAGTAATGTAAGGGACGAAAGTGTGCAAAAATCTAAATTCTATGACGTTGTCCGCCAAATTAAAACATTCCATAGAAAAGAAAAGGCCATAAGCATCGTAGTCTACTATGTATATGTATACTACAGTTACTGTGTTACATCGTATTTCAGAAAAGACCAAAGAAGACGGAAAAACCTAGTACGATGAGCCACAAAATATGCACCAAAAGCAATGCTTGACCAGACAGAGGCACGGAACCACCGTTCCCCACTTCACAGAACCCCACTTTCGCCACCTGTGCGCCGGCGCACGCCGCTTCCATGCACCCGCACCAGTACGTCACGCCGTCCTCTCCGCAAACGGGGTCCGTCCGAAAACACTTAACGGGGCACGCCGACGGCGCTACCCCGCCGCACACTTTCTGCCCTTCGCCACCGGCCACCTGGGACGGCAACCGGAGAACCGTCAAGTCCACATCATCGGCTGTGACAGGGTGGAGGACGCAGATGGCGAAGACGGGGATGCAGACGGCGGAGAAGTACAAGGTTTTGAAGATTCCGGCCATGATCCGGGAGAGGCGAGCTTAAAGCTCGCCTGAAGAATCAGAGAACAGAATGGATTGAGAATTGAAAAGGGTTTGTGAGATAGGTTAAGAAAATGGAGGGATGAGGGTGTGTCGTTGAACTACATGCATTATTCGGCACCTTTCTTTCTTACCGTGTCAATCTTCATCATTCGTTTTGTTCTTTCTCTACCTGTTCTATTCAACTTTAGGTAATATCAAAGTCTTTTTAGTAATAAATGAATGTATGCAAAAATATGAACAGAGACCGTGTGAAAAAATAATTAAAGTAAATCATAAAATTTAATTGCCATTAATTACTATTAATTTTTCCTAAGATAACGTATTAAAATATGTATACATTTGAAAACATATATTCATATACCATTATCGAATTTTTTTCGAGCGATCATAAATATGTACTAAATGTTTTTATTCGAGTCAAATGAATGATTGTAGATGATAACTTTTTTTAATGTTTAATACGCGCTCGTTTAACGTTTTTAAATTGGAAATCACTAACTAAACGAACCAGGATAATCCCGCGTCATTCGACTATTTTTCTAATCAAGATTTTGTGTTTAATACATAAATGTTTAAGTTAGGAAAGAACACTTTTATAGAAAAGTCAGAAAAATAACAAAATGTATCGTAAAATTTAAATATTGAAGTTATTTAAAAAAAATTGGATCATAATCCAAATTTAAGTAGAGTGTTGATGTATAAAAATGTTTTTTTTTTTTTCATTAAACACTTCTTTTCTTTATCCTCTTCTCACACGTTATTTCCTTCAAACATATCATACAAAAAAATTACTAATTATGCAATGCATTATTTTTCACGAATTTTCTTTTATGAGTCAAATATATAATTTCTCATAGAATGTGGAAATTCAAATGTTATGGTATGTTTTTTTTTATGATATCACTAAATTTTCATAATAAAAAATCACCATTTTTGTGAAATTAAAATTTTCTTAATTCCTCATATTCCAAATTCATGACAAAACTCAATCTCACAATTACTTGAACAAAGCATTATTAGTAATCCCTTATATGTTAATATAAAATTTTTTACTTCCTTTTATTCTTAACAAATTTATTTAATTTGTGACTCACTAGTGAATCTCATCTTACTTGAATCCTAGATCCTTTCTAAATCAACGTCATTTTTTTATCACTAATAAAAAAGTAATAAATAATGAATAAATATAGAATATTTGAGATATTTCAACCATTTTATATTTAAATTTATACTACCTTGCAGGCTTAATAGTCAAAACATCAACAAAATATTGAAAAAGAAAAAAATAATGAATATATTCTTAAAGAACAATTAGCTCAAAACCCAACTCCCTTATAAAGTTAGACATCAACTCTTCAAATCCTAAATATTAAACATTAAACCAAAGTTTTTTCTCATTGCGAGTCCTCAAAATCCCAAGCCATGTTGATATCGTGCCCTTGCACAGTTGCATCATCTTACCGTGACCTCTTCACACCCTATAGAGTCGTCAATGTTGATTATGTCACTCATATATTATTGTGTGTTTTTGCAAATTGGTTCTTTACAGTGCTTCTATTGTTCTTTAACTATTATGTTAAACATCACATTTTGTTAGAATAAAATGCTAGAATAATCCAAAGCAATACACTAGTTGGTGAAATGCAAAGTATCACCACACAAATGTTATTTTAGAAAAGATGAAGTATTAATCGTACTTAAATTTGGTAGAACTTTATCCTTATATACATGATTAGCACTTCAAATTGATGATAAACCACATGTTAAAATTTAGTGGGTTTGAGATTATTGCTTGCCCTAAATTGTTTCTAAATTCTAATTAGTTTGAAAGAAATGAAGTGACTTCTAGGTTTTCAATACATAAATTTTTACTGCTAAACTATCATCACTTTGAAGGGAATGAAGTGACTTGTAGGAGCAAAAAACACCAAAATGGTGTAATTTGATTTTGAAATTACAGAAACAAGTAAAAAAAGTTATTTACCAACATGGGTAAATTGTATTAAATAATTAAATAATTAAAATCAAACTCGTGATGATACAATTTTGAATGAAGATCGTGTGACAAAGATACCATTGCAGGCAACAAAAGCATGATAAAGATCGTCCCACATAAACATGATTTTGATGGAAATAAAAACATTAAATTTGTGCCAATGTGACACTTATGTTGGAAATCAATGAATGATGTGTATGACTTTAATGAGAAAAAACTGAACTAAAATTGTTTGAACATGGCACCATTTCAATTTTGATACTTTCTCCTTCTAAAATTAAAAAAAAAATATATTAATTAAGTTTAAAATTTATAATATTTAAAACTAAATTAATTAATTATTTTTACATATTACTTTTATATAATCTAATAGTTTGTCAATTATGTAGAAAGTGTTGTCATATTTTTAAAATAAAACATTGTTTTGAATTTTATTTTATTATAAAATGATAATAAAGTATTTAAAATTTGAAAATAAAAATAAGTATTTTATATAGGATTTTTTTAGGTCATTAAGTATTTTCTTTAACATGTAAAAAAATACAACATAAGCACATGTTTGATTGATGGTGTAAGTTTGATTTGCATCAGTATCTCTTTATATATATATATATATATATATATATATAGGTTGATATCCCTTGTATTTCTAGTTGATAAAACAACCTTATATGTCTTTTTTACAAAAGCATGTGAGTACATGTGTATCCCCAAGTTAACGCATACAGTCCAAGAAAAAAAAAAAGGAATTTCAGATATGAAACATACAACTAATTATGTTGGCTTAATTACACCCTCATCAATATTGAAAAGTGGTGTGATATCTAATAATCAACCTAATTTAGTTTGGATTAGTTGTAAACACTTAAAAAATGTAATAGTAATTTTCAGAAAAAAGTGCATTTTAGAACCATATCCTAAAAATATGTAGTGAGAAGAAACTGGCATGGGAAAGAGTCAAATGTCCCTTTAATTGGTATTGCAAGGCGAAAATTGCTCCTAAAATTGAGAGATGAATAGGTATATATAAGAGTGTTCGGCAACGTTATTAATCACCTCAACATTGTCTGCGTAGTGGTGTTTTGTTCTTGAATCACAAACACTCCTCCTTCATTAATATTGACTGAGTCATATTCATAATGGGAGGTTGTGTGAGCGGTCCCAAGAACCAGGAAGAGGATGTCCCAATTGAGACTCCCACCACACCAAAGAATGTTGAGAACGAGACACTTGTTGCTCCTCAAGAGGAGAAGATCGAACAGGAAGAAGCTGTTGTGGTAGAGGAAGAGAAAGTGGAAGAAGCTGCAAAGGAGGAAGAGAAGGTAGAACAACCAAAAGAGGCAGAACAAGAGCTCCCTCCCTCTGATCACATTCAATCTTAATTTCTCTTCTTACAAATCGTCACCCCAATATGCATTGTCCCTTCCACTTCTTGGAGCAACATTTTAGTAATAAAAACTAACTTATTTGTGTCTCCAAAACTATGCCTCTAATGTTTTTTTTTTTTCTTCTTCTTCTTTTTGGCTACGTGGGTTAAAAATATTAAATAATTAAGTGAAACAGTAAAGGTGAATATATCATCATTCAAAAATATATATAATTTTGTTCACTATAGTTATTGTATAAAATTAACCAAAAAGAAATTCACTCTTTTACTTAGAAACACTTACCACCAAACATGCCTTAGCCAACCATTTTTCTCTTTGTTTTTTTTTTTCTTCACTATACATTTAAAATCCGTCTTTCAACACCAAGTAAGTGCCTTCTTTTTCAAAATCTATATTTTAGTAACTTGCTTAATAAAGTGAAAGTTTTAAGATTTTGCCAATTTTCTTAAGAGAAAACATTTGTTAGATATTTAGAATTTGAGCAGATCAATCATTTTATCAAATATTCCAACACTCAATTACGTCAACTTATTTATTATTACTTTTTATTATTTTTTTAAATCAATCTGTAAATATTGAGACTGTACATATGTTCTGTTTATTTTTTGATGAAATATGTTTTTATATAAAAATAAAGTTCACAGTATCTGTTTTCAGTACTACAACAAAAGGTTCAATGATTTTCATACAATAAGTTTACCTTCGTTTGGGTTTTAACCAAATTAGTTAAATAAACCATTAACTACTTACATAAGTAGAAAAATGTAACGTTATGAATATTTATTTAATATGTTTTATTTTTCCTACATTATAGTTTTACCGTTTTTATTTTTGGTATAAAAACATTTTATGATTTTTATTTCTCACATTTTTTATCTATATCAATCGTCTAAATACACTCTTCTAATTATCCTTATTAAGGATGATATGACATTAAATTTAATAATATTTTATTAATCTAATTGCACACAATTTAGTATTTTATCTTCCATAACATTTTTGGTAAAAATCCTTATTGAAATTATAACAATTTTTTTATTACAAATTGTTAGAAATGGTCATACATGATCTCTAAATTCGTTTTGAAAACTTTTATCTATATATATATATATATATATATATATATATAAAAGGAAAACATATAATATAAAACATATATAAATATGGGGCGCGCACATATTTTTCTCTGTTTTGTGAGATATATTATAAATAGTTTTTTTAAAT
>Ga0099824_1004517_pt1 | contig 20018 bp, 8 predicted proteins | sample SiratrowhiteBW_FD_76837 | JGI IMG/M metagenome (GOLD analysis project Ga0099824, IMG submission 76837) | Root nodule microbial communities of legume samples collected from California, USA - Siratro white BW | ecosystem: Host-associated > Plants > Roots > Nodule | place: USA: California... | reverse complement strand
TCTTTAACCACTGTATTGTCTTTCTTTTCCAGCTCATCTTCTCTGGTTCTTCTCAATTCTTCTTGAAATCCTTCTCCTTATCAATCTGGAGTCATAATGCACTTTTCATTAATTACTAGTCAAGATATATACATTAAATGCTTGCTTTCAACACCAAAGGTACTAATTTATCCAGAATTTACAGTTTGAAAGCACTAAAATATGGCCTTTATCAGGTATTCCAACATTTTTCATACCACACTTTTGTGATCTTAGAAGTGCATCAAGATTTGATCTCCATAAGATACTCAATTTTTGTCAAATACTTCTTGCAATCCTCACAATCATGAGTTCACTCTTAAGAATTTGATTTACAATTACATGAAGAATTTTCATAAATTTAGATTTAAGGTATTCCAACATTTTCCATACCACACTTTTGTGATCTTAGAAGTGCATCAAGATTTGATCTCCATAAGATACTCAATTTTTGTCAAATACTTCTTACAATCCTCACAATCATGAGTTCACTCTTAAGAATTTGATTTACAATTGCGTGAAGAATTTTCATAAATTTAGGTTTAAGGTATTCCAACATTTTCCATACCACACTTTTGTGATCTTAGAAGTGCATCAAGATTTGATCTCCATAAGATACTCAAATTTTGTTAGATACTTCTTGCATTTCTTACAATCATGAGTTCCTCTTGAAAATGTTTTCAACAATTGCACGAAGAGTTTTCATAAATCATTTCTAAAACACCAAATATTAGTTTTCAAATTGTTATTTTCCTCTAACAATTTAGTTAATATAATCTCAAGCCATCTATTCTCTCTTTTAAGTCTATTTTTTGTATATTGAGTCTTTTTGCTTCTTCGTGTAATTCATTAAATACACCAAGCAATTGATCATAATTTTCATCAATTACAAGATCGCTCACACTGCTTTTATGATGGAAGCAACATTCAAAGAAAGCGGAAGATTCAAAAGAAGAAAATAACTCAACTAGTTCCTCAAGTTTCTCAAAGGAAACTCAAGAGGCCCTCACTTTCAAGGAAGGTTCCTTGGTTTCATTTACCATAAAAGAATAAGAAGACAAGTAAAATAATATAATCAATTCTCATTCAATTTAGAAGTGAATTCAAAGGGGAGCGGGTGGGTATTTTATTTATAGGCTTGGAGGGACCTATCACTCAATATTCTAGATGATGTGGGAAAAAAAGTGAAAAATGCAGTTGCATGTGAAAGAGGCACCCAACCTTCTCCAAGTCCCACATTGCCTACTTCTTTGATTTTTCAAGTGTTAATAAGTTGACTTCTTCTAGCCTCCTCAATTAGAGTTTTGACTTCTATAATGAGAAGGGTTGCACCTTAGGACTTAAACCCTCAATCAGCCCCAAAATTAACCCACTTATGCTTCTATATTTTTAGACAAAAGGAAAACTATTCCCATACATGGCTAATGTATTTTTACAAGACTAAGAAGAAAATAAAAGGAATTCTCTAAAAGGGTTACTCTCCATAGAAGAAGAGTCTTCTAAAGTACTTATTGCTCTTGTAGTCTTCTACCCATGGACTTGGTCAATGGTTCACTTTGTAGTCTTCTAGATGAATTTCCATCATTTTACTTGATGATTCTTCATCACTTTCACTTGAATTGCTACATGAGTTGGAAGTATTGTCTTCCCATCCAGTGTAAGCTCTTTTCTTCTTACTCTTTTTCTTTGCTTCCTTCTTTTCTTCAATTTTTGGTTTCAATATCAATAAAGTACAATCAAGTTTAATATGATCATGCTTAACACATTCATAGTATGTGTAGGTTGGTCCTTGATCTTGCTTCTTGTAGTTTTTATTTGGTATGACATGTTGATGAAGTTGGCTGATTGATATTTGATGAATCTAACTCAAGTTGAAGATTGTGACGACTAGTTCTTTAGTATTTGTGTGTGTGTGTTTGGTAGTATGTTCCCTGCTATATGCGTTTGATCCATAAAAAGCTCAAGGAAGTGTTTTTAAATCTATTTATAAAAAGTTTTTAAGAAAATTCTTAGTTTCTATATTTTCAAAAAAGTTTTAAAGTTCAATTTACCCCCTCTTAAACTTAACCAACATGGTTTTCAATTCATATTAGAGCTTGTTCTTGAGATTTATTCAAGTTTCGATCCTAATGGCTAAAAACAAACTGTCATTTGCTGAGGGAGACTTAATCAATAGGTTGCCAATGCTTTGATGGGTTGAATTACCAGTTTTGAAAATATAGAATGAAGATTTTCATTGACCGTGGTATTTGGGATGTTGTAGTAAATGGGCCTTATGTTCCTGAGTATGTTGTTAATGATGATCTTGTTGAGAAACTATGATCTAAACGGTTTGATGTAAAATATGAAAAAGCTCAATATGATTGCATATCCAAGAATATTATAACATTTACTTTAAATATTAACTTTTTCAGGGTTTCTCCATGTTCCTCGACTAAAGAAATGTGGGACATTTTAGAAGTCACACATGAATCACATTTGATGTGCAAAGAGCTAGGAAGCTTGTGCTAATTCAAGAGCATAAACTCTTTAGAGTGCAACAAGGTGAAACTATTGCTAATGTGCAGAAAAGATTCACGCATATAATGAACCATCTAATTGGCTTAGGAAAGAACTCCAGAACAAGTACAATACCAAAATTGGTAGAATTTCATTACTCATTCTGAGTTAGAAATTACGTGAGCCAATACACTTATTTATACTACTTTAGACGTCCAAGCTTGTGACACATGCTTCATAAATCCTCTCTACTGATAAGTTGACGTGGCATGTGTTAACATCCAATTTCTTTTGGGTCAAAAAAGGAAAATAAAAAATAATATAAAAATAAAAACATAAGTTTTTTTTATTTGCACTCCCATTTTCTAATATGTACCTCCCATTCCTATTTTTCTGTGGGTCGTTGGTCCAATTTTTAATTTTTCCATTTATTCCTTCTTACCATCTTTTCCTAATTGGTGTTGTTTTGAGTAGGGTTTATTAAGTTCATTTAATATAAATTAACCAAATGCATGGTTCATTAATTATGTTCTCAATTATTTCACGGTTCATTAATTGCACTATTCAATTATTGTATGATTCAGTTGTCGCAATCGGGATTGTGATAGGGAACAATGATAAATTGTTTTTAAATTTTATAAAAATATATTAAATAGAGATTGAGTCGCCACCGTATTTTATTATGGAAAACTATGCAAAAACCAAAAAAACAGATGTCTACGAACCAGATACAAATTCGAGAATCAGTTACGGGTGGGGAAGATATTAGCACCCCTACAATGCCCGTCTAAGACGGTACCTTTAATCAAATAAGAAAAATTAATGTGGTTTTAAAATGTTACTTTTTCCAAAACAATAACAATGAAGATGCAAGTAAAGACAAAGAAAAACCAAGAAAATATTTTTTTTTGGTGCCCGACAAGGATTGACCTTGGTCCTAGACATTTCCATGCATGGTGGATTATTAGGGTTTATGTAGTTTTAGTTTGAAATTGTTGGATATGGTATTGGTATTTTTAATTTTGAAAATTTTATATTTTTTCTATTAATTTTAGAAATGTTTTATATTTTTTAATTTTTGAAAATTTGATATTTTTTTAAGAGAAAAATTCGTATTAGATATTGTTTGGCATGTGCGGTCATTTGAATATTTAAACGAAATAGCCAAACTTCTTCCAAATTAAATTCGACATGACACAAATGGTCATTTGAAGATTTAATCGAATTATTTTAAAATAAAATACAAGAAAGAATTTGTATATATTATTTTAAAAAAATAAATAAATAAAATAGAATTTAGAAAAATATTAGTAAAAATGGAAGAAAGAAAGGAAAAAAAAAAGTCAGGCCAACAACATAGGCCCGAACCCCTTTTCTTTTCTTTTTTAAACATGGGAGGTGCAACTACAAGGTTGGGGTGCAAGTAGGGACTTCATTGCGCTCGATCTAACGTCCCATGTCCATCTTTTCCTCTTTAGAAATCTTCATTAAATGATTTAGGGTTGGGAAAGAGGTGTTTGAGTTGTGCCATGTGAGAGTGATGAGGAGGCATAACGGCTTTGCCTGACTGTGACTTCTCTCCTGATGACGATGACGTTATGGTTTAGAGGCGACAAGAGGTTGAACAGTGACGAGGTATGGAGGAAGTCTTGTGACGGCTGCTGATGGTTCAGAGGTGCGACCACTTGAAGGTGGCTGTGTAGTGTGACATTTTATATGGAGGAAAGCGAGTTCAGGTTTGGATAGGAGCGACGAGGTGAGGTGTGTTTTTCGTTGGATTCTGGTCGTGTTTGGAGGCTCGTATCGAAGTCAGCAGATGCGAGACACGACGAGCATCGCGATATAGGAGAGATTGAGCTTGAACTGGAGATGAGACTCACCAGAGTTGAGGATTCTCCGTTCTGTGGTGGTGTCGGAAAGCAGACTTGGTCAGCGTGGGTTTGGGAATGTAGTGGTTTAAGGTTGTGAAGATGTTAGGTTGACGGCAGTGAACATGGGGTGGTATGATTCTTTGGTATTCACAGGATTGAAGGGTGAGTATGAGTGAAAATCATTTTTTTTGGTGTCTAAAGAGAAAAGTTTAGTGAGATCAGAGCATTTTGAGTTGGTATTGTGAGTCGAGCAAAGTGGGTAATGGAAAGCAAATTGTTATTAGAAAATATGTTATGATGCGAGTAGTGTAAGGGAAGAATGAGAATAGTGATAAGTTTCATTTCTAATTACGCGATTGGGGGTTAGAAAAACAAATAACAGATCAATTTTTTAGCCAACCCTCAAACTAATCCAAAGGTGCATTGTAATTCTATCACAACAAGGAGTGAGAAGGTTGTAGGAGAAGACATTGGTGACAATCTTGTTGGGAGAGAGAAAAGAGTTGAGGAAGAAAAAATTGAGAGTGTGGGAGAAAAGGAGAAGAATAGAGAGAAAAATGAGAGTGGTGATGAAAAAAGAGAGAAAAATAAAAAGAGTAAAAATCAAATGAGAAACTCTCCTTTAAAAAATGTTGCTCCTTTAAATGATATACCTTATCCATATGCTCCCTCAAGGAATAGTAAAGAGAAAGATTCATGGATATCCTAAAACAGTTGCAGATCAATATGCCTTTTACTGAAACCTTAGAGCAAATGCCAACTTATGCCAAATTTATGAAAGAATTGTTTACCAAGAAGAGAAAGTTTCCTAAGCAAGAGACAATTGAATTAGAAGCTGGATGCAATGCTATTATTCAAAAATCTTTGCCACAAAAATCTAGAGATCTAGGAAGTTTTACTTTTCCTGTCACCATAGGAAGTCTCACAGTTGAAAGAGCTTTAATGGACCTTGGGACAAGCATCAATCTTATACCTCTCTCCATGCTGAAGAAGATTGGGATGTTGAAGTGAGACCTCCAAGGATGACTCTACAGCTAGCTGATAGGTCTATAAAACATCCTTATGAGATTGTTGAAGACTTGATAGTAAAGGTTGACAAATTCTTGTTCCTAGTTGATTTTGTGGTCATGGATATGGAGAAGGATACTGAAGTCCACTTAATTTTAGGAAGGCCATTCGTGAAAACTGCTAGAGTAATTATTGATGTTGATAAAGGGCAGCTTAAGGTGTGTGTTCAAGATGAAGAAGTAAGCTTTGATATTTTTGAAGCTATGAAACATCCAAGTGGAGCAAAAGAATGTTTTAAAATGGATGTTTTAGATGAAATTTGTGATGAACAGAAGAAGAGAATTTGTGCCTCTGAGCCTTTGATGAAAGCTCTCACCAACAGTATTGAAGAAATAGAAGTAAATAAATGTTAGGAAGAGTTGGAGAAGACAAAATAAATTTCAAAGAATAGTGATTCATCTAAGCAAATAATGAGCATCAGGCGTAAAGATATATGACGTTAAACGAGCGCTTCCTGGGAGGCACCCCAGTGTTTGTGAGTTTTTAATTTGATGTTTGCTTTAATTTTCCGTAATTGAGATCTTTTTATTTTTTTTTGTTTTTTTCTTTATGTTTGATGTGTGGTACTTAGCTTAATTATGTGGTTGAGTAGAAATTAGACTCATGATTGTTCTAGACTCATGATTGTTCTAAGTCATATCAGCTTATTATTGGGAAATTTTGAGGAGATTATAATTTTTGAGTTAAGTTGAGTGGGTGATTGATGCATGAAAATTGAACATGGTTATGATTAGAACAAGACTTGATAAAAATTGAGGAATTAAACCAATTAGCCAAGTGAGTTGTGAATCCTTAAACAGTTGAGAGTTGACTGTTCCACTAAGTAATGTATCAAGTTGATGTTGTCTGAATTTTTGTGTTATTTTACTTCACAAATGAAAACATGGAGATGATTAAGGCATTTTTGTATATAGACACTTTAACCCAAATCCAAAAAGCCAACTAGGTAAGTTTATAACCAATTTTTTTTATAACCCTTTGAACTGAAATTTTCTTTGTTGCACCCTAACCCTCAATTGATATATGATTTTCACCCTTGTAGCATGCTTAAGAAAGGAGAACATAGGTGCAATTTTCATAATGGGAAGGGTTGATTTAGTTTTGAGATGCTGGTTATGTAATGAAATGGGTTAGATAATTCAGTCTTTTGTTCTACTAAAAAAAATTGAAATACATAACCAAAAAGAAAAAAAAAGGGAATTACAAAAAAAAAAAAAGAGAAGAAAAATGATGGATGGAAGAAATCAAAAGTTGATAGATTAATTCTTTTCAAGGAAAATTTTGTCTCAGTTGTAGATATGTTCTCCTTGTTTGAAGTGTGCATTTTGTTATCTGAAAAACCAATGTTAAGATCCATATTGATTGTGTGTTTGTGATTTGACTAAAAATGAAAGGCAACTTTAATTTGTTCAGAGTCAGTGGAAGTTGAGAGAGACACTACCTTGTGAGATATTAAGAGAGAAATTCCTAAATTAGATTATCATGTCTTTGTTTTAGTTGTTTGTCTTGTAGATTGATTGTGTCCTTTTCCTACTTTAATTGGACTTGGAATCTCTAATCTTTCTTATATTGAATTATTGTTTTGAAATTGAAAGTTGTTCTGATGATTGAACCATGGGTCTGATTTTTTAGTAACCACGATGTTTGTTTAGGAAAAATCTTGGTTTTGTGGATCCAATTACTTTGCTTGAGGACAAGCAAGATTCTAGGTTGGGGGGAGTTGATAAGTACCAATTTTGAGTGTTTTTATATATGAGAAAACTTAAGTACTTGTGGGTTTAAGTGTTCTTTAAGATAGTAATTAATCCCAATTTTAGAGTTTTTGGATCTAAATTTATGTTTTGAGTATTGAGTTAAAGAAAATCATTTGATCTCAATTATTGTGAAATTTCAGGTATAAAAGAATGAAGAAAATAAGAGATTGAAAGATTCATGAAGAAAATAAATAAAAAGTTTAAAATAAAAAAATTCCAAGCAAAAAGTCACTTAAACTAGGCCCAAAAACGAGTTTAAAAGGGCGAGTTTAGGGTTTCTGAAGGCACCAAGACCTAGAGGAACGGAGGCAGACGGCAGGAACGAAAGCAAAGCACCAATTTTCTTCTTCTCTTGCAATCTTCCTTCCATTGGGTTGTAACGGCTACCATGGGTAGCTAATTCTTCATCAATTGTGAGTAGTTACGGATATTGTATATTTTTATCAAATCCAAAATATGAATGAGGGAGATAGATGAAGTTCAATCCCAGAGTCCTTCTAGATCTTGCAAACTCCTTTTTATAATTGTTATTTATTTTTAATTGTTCTTTTATGTTTATTGACTCAAATTATTATCAAATAATCTTGAAACTTTTATTTGCTTAATGAGTCGTGAATTTAAGATTTAATAACATAATTGTTCTCTCTGGGATCGACATCCTTACTTTATAAATCTATATTACTTTTGACTCGGTACACTTGCCGAAAAAGGTCAACACATACTCTAATTTTTTTTTCAAACCTTAAGGGGTTGGACTTTTAATCAATTTTTATTTTTCTCGAGACCGTTTTAAAATGGACCAAATTTTCTTTTTTATTTAATTTAAATAATAAAGCCAATGAATATTTTTTTTTATTTTTTAACTAATTGAATATAGACAACCATGAAAACTATTTTTTTTCTACTTTTTCATGAAAACAAAAGAAAAATAAAGAAAACGACTCAAAATTAATTTGAAGAACTAACTAAATGATAATTTTTCTATTTTTTAAAAAAATTGATTAGAGGTGATGAAAACCTTAAACCCTAAACCAAAAAAGTTATGGATTTGCAATCCGGTGATGAAAACGCTACCTTTATTGAGGTACATCAAGAAGATATAAAGGTGTAGGAAGAAGTAGTCTCCATAATATCTTTCACAATTCTGGAATATCTAAGGGCAAAAACTTCTTGCAACCCACCATTTGTGACCTGCACTCCATCGATATTGAAAAACCCAAAAATACTCTTTGTTGATGCACTGAAAATAAGTTAGGGAAAATGCTTTCAATAAATAAGTTCCAGAAAAAAATTTCCAAAATATAAATTTTATGTTCTGTAATATGTTTTTTCAGAATTTATTTTCGAAAAATATTTTTCAGAATATAAACTTTACATTCCGAAAAGGATTTTCCAAAACCTATTTTTAGAAAACATATTCGAAAACCTAAATTTACTTTTCCAGGAAACATTTTATAAAAAGCTAATGAAGAGAGTATTTTAGTCATTTTATGTTTGTGATGGGTGTAGTTAAACAATGATAGGGTGCAAGAAGTTTTTGCCATATCTAATTGCAAGTCAAGGAAATTTAAGCCCATAAGAAAGCCTAGTTTCTAGAGTTCGACCCTTCAAAGTTCATTCTTTTTCTTCCCTCTCACATTATGTGTTATGTGTCGTGTTCAAGAGGGGGTGAATTGAACTACTAATTCTTTTTCAAAAACTTTTAAAGAGAGAATGATAATCATGATTAGTTATAGTAAAACAATCAATTTCAGAAATAATTGATTGAAATTTCTTAAGAGTCAGAATACAAGAAGAATAACAGATTGATCTAGACAAACAATAACCTAAAATTTTCAGCGGTACTTAGCCAAATTTTAAAATATTTAGATGAGAAAAACAATTGATTGAAGTGTCAGATTAATTGATTGAAATTTTTTTGGTAACAATTTTAAAAATTCTGATAGTCAAAACAGTTAATTGATTTGCACAATCAATCTGTTTACATTTTAGAATGATTAAAATGAAATTTATAAATTTTCAGTAAAAAAAATCAACCAATTGAAATTATAAATCAATTGATTAACAAATTCTAAACAGTAAATGTAAAAACAATGATTGATTTTATATTTTAGTTGATTGAATTTTTAATTTGAAACTTAAACAAATTCAAATGTATCTAATTTAATTGCCAACAAGTTTGTTAATATTGGCTTTGCTTGAAAATCAATTTTTACTAACTATTTGAGAAAATTAATGGGATGATTTTTACAAATAATGGATTGTTTTTAGGAGCATAATCAAATCATGTGTGGAATCAATGCACAATTAAAGAAGGGCTCAAGGACAATAAAAAATACACAAATTTTATACTGATTCACAAGTTTCATTATCACTAGCACAAAGATTTCACTAATCAATCAATGATTATATGAAAACACAAGTTAAAGATACAATCTTGCATCCTACAAGATTGCAAACAACACCTTCTGCAATACCCCTCTATACAACTTGCAGAATCTACTCCAAATCCTACCTAAAAACGCTATCTAGATGAAAGACCAACACCAAATATATCTTGAAACACTATCTAGATGATTTCCAACCCAAACAATTGAAGAAAACCAATTACATATAAGAATTAAGCCCAATACAGCACCTACAAACTAGCAAGAAAGACAAGAAAAACTTTCCCAAACAAAGATGCTGCTCTATTAATACTCCAATGGCTTAAAACCACACAAGAATTGTTTTAAGAATAAGAATCAATGTTAATATTTTGAAATCTTTGAAAAATCTCTCGCTCAAGAAGCTATTTTGCTCACAGCGTGTTCTGTCAAATGTATTTTCAAGTTTCTCACTTTTTTTGAAATCTGAACAACCTCTTCTCCAAAGCTACAAAATTTGTCTTTTTGTAACATATTAAGTGAAATGAATGAGTTGTTTTCTCAAGTTAATTTAACTGAAATACATCTCAATAGATTGATTCTTATTGTTTTTCACATAGCAAGCAACAACATACTAATTCTAGGACTGAAATCATACTCAAACTAATTTTCAAATTTGGATTCATTCGTCAAATCTTTAAACTTTGGATTCTTGTAAACAAACATTGGTGAAGTGTATGCTAATTGCCATGGAGAATCATCAAAAGGGCAGATAACAACCTAAGAAAGTGAAGATACTGAGTACGAGTTCCCTACAAATAAACGAAAAAGATGCCTCTCAATTGGTTGGTTCCATCGTGGAAAAGGGCATCTCGGATTCACACAACGACCGCACAACACCCTTCATATCTTTTCCCAAACCCACTGTTCTTCCTTTCCCCGTTGCGCGCCACCGTTCACATGGCCCTGTAAGTGCCCCTTGTTCTCCTTCAACTCCCCTTTTGCCTACCCTTTTCATTGTAAAGCTTTAATATTCTTATATTGTATCGTATCTTGCTTGAATTTAATGGAACCGAAGATGTGTTGTGATGAGTAAAGTATGAAAAGAAAAATAAAAAAAAAACAGTCTTTTTTATTTTTTCTATGCTTATAGTGAGTTTAACCGAGTAGGGTATGCTTGAATTAAGATTTTGCCAGTGTTAATAGGAGATATATACGAAGTTCTACTTTGTTTTGGCATGTGGTGGAGTTCTTTGCATTTGTCTTATTTTAAGTTGTCCTCTTCGTGTTTTTGAATGAACACAACAAATGAAATAGAGGGATTTTCTATTTCTTTGTCTCTCGTTAGATATGAGGCTAAATTAGTAATTATTAATTTGTTTTGCGTGAAAAAAATCTATGTAGGAGTAACCAATGAACTGTTTATCAAGTCTGTTGAGCCTCGAAGGTCTTAGAAGGCTATGAAAACTGAAAACACGTGCTGTTATGGTGACTCATTTTGGTTTACTATGAAAGTAAATTGTGTAAAATGTAGTAAGCTTTTTGGACTGATAGTTAGGTTCCGGTGGTTTTACAGCATTGGCGTCCACTAAGTGGTGGAAAGGATGATGGTGAGGATGATGATAGTGACAATAATGAGGATGAAGAAGATAAAAATTTCCAGGAGTTTGAAAGAGTTTCACCCTTTGCTAAGCCGGTACAAAGGAGGAGAAAAAATGTTTGGATTTTAGAAAATGGAAAGATATCTGTTCGGATGGTGGTTCTTCCTTGGAGAAGGAATCAGAGGAGGGGGTGTCAAGTTTTTGCCAAACTACAGGAAAAAGAAGCATGAAAACGGCAGTAAGAGTGTAAACAAGAAAACTTCATCTTCTAATGATAATGTCATTTCTCCAATGAATCTGGATACGAAACCACTGTTAGATGACTCAGATGGTGGTTTTATCAATTCAACCAAGATTATGGATATAGATACATCAAATAAGGTGGATCATCAGGAGCAAAGTGAATTTGCTTCTGGATTAGACCAGATTTGCTCTGATAGTAAGCCTCATTACAATTTGGGATCCGTAGATGAGCAAAGGCCAGGGCAAACTCACTTAAATTCAAGCGTGCTGTCTTTTACTAGTTCCAGTAGTATTATAAGTGACCAAAAGTCCATGTCACTAGAAAGTGAAATTAATCATGAGAATCAGGTTCGGATTCAGCAAATATCAGCTCAGGAGAGTGCAGAAGCCCAGGCTGAGATAATGGAGAAGATGAGCCCTGCATTACTAAAAGTACTACAGAAGAGGGGGCAGGAGAAATTGAAGAAACGTGATAGTTTAAAATCAGAAGTGGGTATTGGCTCAGAATCTTTGAAGGGACATAGTCATAGTATCCAGGATGCCAAGCTTCTGCTCACAGAGAATGGTGTTTCTCAAACATTCACGACACCACCATCCAAAGAAAAGCTAGATGATAAGAAAATTAGCGCACAGACTTCAACCACCGCTAGAAGTAGCACATGGAACTCTTGGAGCAACAGAGTTGAGGCTGTTAGGGAGCTACGATTTTCTTTGGATGGGTATGTTGTTGATTCTGAATGGTCATCAGTCTATGGTGCACCTTTCTATTCTTATGTTTTTTTAATTATCTTTTGAGTTCTATTGTCAAGATGATGCTTTGTATGATCCCTGCATGTTATAGTATCTCCTTGTACTGTTCTGGATTCTGTAGCTAACTGATATATGTTGGCTAAGATTTTTTGTTATTGGTCCAGTTATTGCTGACAGATTAATTTAGAAACTGGTTCTAAAACTAAAAAGAGAATGAATTTCCAGAAGAAGCAAGTAACAGTGTTTAATTCCAAATATCTAAGATATTGAGGAACCAGAATCCTCCCAACAATATATTTCCTGTACCCTCAGCTTCTCTCTCCTTATTTTTTTATACTAACCTTACCCTTAACTAACTCTGCTGACATGCTAACTAACTCCTAAGTACTTGTAATTAACATCAAATAACTTAATTCCCATTTTCCTCACGAATCTCCTGTTGACAGACATCATTTATTCTGCAATCCAGCACAGCTTCTGGAAACAATTTCAACTCGTGATATACAGCTAGTACTTCAGGAGGGGTTGAGGTCTTTTGTGTAGGCTGTATAACATTCTTAAAAAGTGTCATGTGGAATGCTGAGGTGTTTTTTAGAATGAGGCGGAAGTTCAAGCTAATAAGCTACTTCTCCCACTTTGGTTAGGATTCTGTAAGGATCATAATAATGTGAATTCAGTTTCTCTTTTGACCTTTTAGCCAATGATCTCATCTTATACGGTTATAATTTTGTAAACACCCAATCCCCCACCTCCAATTGGACATCTCTGCAACAATGTTATGCATATTTTTTCATTTGATCTTGGTCTTAAAACAAATTCTCTCTTAACTCCTTCAACAATGTGTATCTTTGGTGAGTTAGCTGGTTAATCTCTATAACTCGAGAAGGAATAGTGATCCCTCTCAATAAGGGAGGAAGGTCTTGGCCATAAAGTGCTCTAAAAGGAGACACGCCTGTAGACGCACTATAATTTGTGTTGAACGATTACTATGAAGCATCAAGAAGGGTCCTTGAGCCTACATTGTAGAATTAAAATTATGTATTTTTTATTTGATCCTTTATTGAGCCTTTTGTATTTGTCTCTGTTTTTCTAATTTGATGTTGTTTGACTTATTAGATAGCTTGTTGGATGGGCCTAGTAGTCTTAGATCTGTGGTATAAACAGACTTTTGTTGATCTTTGTAATATGTTTTTGACTCGTTTGATATAGAAACTATATGCTTAGAGAGAAATTCTTTCTTGGTTCTCATGAGGAACTTTTGAGTCATATCTTTGAATTGTTAATTCAATCGGATGAATCTTCCTCAACTTATCAATCAATCTTGACTGTGGCATCTTTGTCATCTTCTTGTCTCCTTCATTTTTTATTTTTTATATTGTTTGGTTGAATTTGTCAAAACGATCCATTATACTTAATTTGCGATTAGGCATTCATCAACCACTACCTTGGTTTTGTACCTATCATACATCAAAAGTACACTTCTAAACACCTATTGACGACCTCTCTCTATCCATCTATTTGTGTATGATAGACAATACTCATGTGGATTTGAGTTCCTATCATCCTAAAGAGTTCCTTCTAGAAACTACTCATGAAAAGCTAGTTTTGATATGAAACAATGGTAGATGGAATCCATGCCAAGGAACCACATCCTTAAAATAGTTCCACAATACTCCTGGCAGAGAAAGATAGTGATAATGCAAAGAAATTATCAAATTCTGTTAGTCAATCCACTACAGTAGAATATACTCTTTCCTTTGAGCTTTTGGGAGGTTATCTATAAGTCCACTAAAATGTCAGTCCAACTTCTATTTGGAATAGGGAGAGGTTGTAATAGACCTGCTGAAGATGGCATGCTGGACTTATTTCTCTTACATGTTTCAGAAGAAGCTACAGTCTCTTTAATACCATACCTGTCCAACTTCTATTTGGAATAGGAGAGGTTGTAATAGACTTGCTGAAGATGCATGCCAGACTTATTTCTCTAACATGTTTCACAAGAAGCTACATACTCTTCAATACCATACCTCATACTGACCTAATAAACAAATAAAACTATTCATTTATAAGTTTTGAAAACCCAAGTGCCCCTCAACATGAGTCATGGATTTCTTTTAGAAGAGTAGGGATAAAGAATTTCCTAGTTTGTAATACAAATGTACCTTCTTGACCTCATAGTTTGTTTTGATTCTTGTATTGGACAAAGTCTCTTAAAAGATTTGGTATGGATGAGGATCTTCTGAACTTCTTCGTCCCAATCAACTACTCTTCAGTTTGCACCATTGATAACTGTTAGATGTAACGGGTTTTGGCCCATATCTTGTATTTTCTTATTTATAAATGCATAATCCTATGTGTGCTCAATACACGAGGGATTCATGGTATACCTCTCTCTTTTTATCTTAATATGGTATCTAGAGCTAAGTTTAATCCTTGCCTCCCCAGTGAACAAGGTCCAACGAAACCATGATTGGGATTTTCTAAGCCAAGTGACCACCACGCCGCAACAATCACAGTGATAGTAGTTTTGATGCACCTGCATGTGCTGTAATCTCGCCACCGCTATCGCTTTCTACTGCACGTGGCACAGTGTTCATCTTATTATCCAGTGCCAACCACCTGCTTAGAATTTCCTTGTCATCCTCTTTTAGGATGCCCCTTTCATCTTGTTTGGAGTTTGTTGGATTGTTCATCAATTCTTTTAGGGTTTTTCTATCTCTTTTTCATCTATCGCTTCTTATGTTGCTGCTCTGTTTGATTCATCCATCTACACCAATTATGTCAATTTGCATCTATCTATTGACAAATTAGATGGAATTAATTATGATTGGTGGGCATCAGACATTAGACTCTGACTTAAGAGTCGGGGTTATGTTGATAATCTTACTCAGAGTGTGGCTACTGTTGCTGAACATGAGTTTTCTAGTTGGTTAAAAATTGATGCTCAATTATGTATTGTACTCAAGTCTATTATTCACTCATCACTGAAACAAATATTTTGTGCTTATGACACATGGTTGGGAACATGTCAAACTATAGTACACCAATGATACAAAATGTCTTTGTGGTGTTTGTCAGAACCTTCTCAATATTGTTGCTCCCAGATGTCTTGATGGTATAATGACTGAATATTTGGGTAAAGTGCTTTCCCTTGATGACCTCAATGAGTTATTGCCTCTTGCCTCCACTCCTTCTTAGGAACTAGAGTAACGATCAAAGTTTTTCATGTTGTTGACCTCACATGAACTTTCTTATGATTATTCTCATGTCCGTGATTAGATTTTGGAGTCCTCAGTTGTTCTTACCTTTACTTCCACTTGTTCCCAAACCGTTTGAGAATCTAGTTTTAGTAGAATTGCATGATCTTGACGCATTTGAGGAGGAAAATTACCTTGGGCTTGAAATGAAAAACATTTGAATATTCATCAATCTAATATTTGCCTTCAATTTAGCTGGCTTCTATAGAGAGATTTTGTAAAGTTAGTGATTATTTTTCCAAATTTAATCTTTATCAACATGTTACCATTTTCATGTGTATGACCAGGCAATGTATTGCTGGTAAATATAAAATACAGGAGACATTAAGATCATTGTACTAGAAATTACAATACTGTTCTTACTGAAGCTTCCTTTGCTTCCAAATGTTTACAAGTTCATAGATTCTATTAGTTGTTTGCTGTTTTATATTAAGCATATTAGTTTTGGCATTTGCAGCATTTGCATAAAACAGAATGGAGGTGTGAATTTGGAAAATTCTATATTTGGTTAGTATTGATATCCATAAAATCTTAGAATTTATGCTATATTCATCGATATCATGTTTATTTTGGAAATAGGCTGGAGGTTAACATATACATTTTTAATTTTCTGTGACAATTCTCTGTCATGATACAGATAATGTCACTGAACGTGACTATCTGCGGACTGAGGGAGACCCTGGTTCAGCTGTTATATAATTAAAGAAGCAGTGCCACTCACTAGAAGTGTGGTATGTTATTTTGTTTATAAGTGACGTATATTTCAGCTGGATGCTGCAATACATTGGATGTATGAATTTGGAACAGTTTGGATGGCTTCACTATTGGATATTGGATAAAAGTTTATAATATTTCCCCTCATATTTGCCATATTTTTTTAGATTCCTGGACAAAGTCCAATAAAAGTCCAATATTGTTTTTGAAAATGCCTTTATGAATGTATGATTTTTTTTTAATGCATATATAATGCATATCTGAATGATTTTATTTTATTTATAAAAAAATGCATTTATGAAATTTTGGACTTTTTCTTTTTGAAAATGCATTTATGAGATTTTTTTTTGAATGCATATATAATATATGTATGAATGATTTTTTTATATACATTTATGAAGACGTGATTTTTTAATACATATATAATGCATGAAAGAATTTTTTTCTGAAAAAATGTATTTATGAATGCATGATTATTTTTTTAGATTTATTTTGGTTCTTTTTTGAATATGGATGCATGCATAATTTTTTTTTTAGAATGCATATATAAATGAAATTTTTGAGAATGCATATATGATGTACAAAATTCCAGAAAAATGCATAAGAGATTTTGTGAATGCATACATAGATATTTACAAGCTGATTTTGTTCCTTTGAAAATATCTACATGCAAATCTATTTTTTTATTTTCTTTTTAATTTTTTATTTTTTTAATAGTAATGCATGAATGGATGCTCAAAATTGTAATTTTTAATTTTTCAATGATATACATGAACGCTTGCTCTACATTGTATTTTTCTGATTTTTTTCAATGATAATCTATGCTCAAATGTATTATTTTTTAAAAGAAAAGTATGTATAAATTTTCAAAAAATAATGTATATTTAAAGATTTTTTTCACAAATATTTACATGTGAATGTATTTATAAAATATTTTTAATAACAATGTATGTACAAAAAGTTTTTCCTTGAGAAAAAAAAAATAACATATGTACACAGATATGTACAAAATTTCAAAAGATAATGTATTTACAAACTTTTAAAGGAGAGTATATTTATAAAATATATTTATTTTACTTTTCAAAAATGTGTATATATTTCTTGTACTACTTTTCATACCCTTGTACTACTTGTTTCATATCTAAACTTGGCTTACGATGCAGTGAACAAAACCAAACCACAGTGTTATCCGGAGGACAAACAACCATTAGTTGCCAATGGTTCCTGAAATAATCAATCCATTATTCATGTTCTCTAAATTACTTAAAATCAAAATATAAAGATCAGTAACTTACGAATGAATAATTGGAGCAAAGTAAATTCTCTTTTTGGATTCTTGAATCCATCTCTGTATATAATTCTAGCATTCCAATTTTTATTTCCAAACATTTGTATACTATGTGGCTCAAGGAATCCATAAATATTAGGATTCCCTGTGACACAAACTAATTTATTTATGTACCTGCATTGTTAATATTATGAATATCAGAAAAAACATAATTCTTAAAAGAAATGTAAAAGTGTGTAAGTCTAAAGTGCACTTACATCATCCATAACTAAATGACAACAATGTTTAACATTTGGGTTCCCATGATGTCATGCATGTATATGTACAGTGGCATACCACCATTGTCGACACCAAATACTGTATGATCCCACCAAATTTTATAAGGTGAATCATACATGATGTGGGAAAGCCTAAACAACTCCTGAATTGGATTCACATTTGTTTGGAGTTGCTGGGGTGGTTGCGGCTCAAGACTTGGTGATTTTTGTTTCTTCCCACCATCCTGTAACCAAAAACCCAAAACTAAATGTATTAATTTAAATAGCATTAAGTGTAAATTTAAATAACATGAAGAGAAATGATGACAATATACCTTATGCTTTTTAGAAATGACCTTCAGGAGATATGTAGACCATGCAATAAATGTACCAAGTGTCTGCCCCACAAATCTAACCTCTGACGTGGGCTCTAGCACCTCGACATCTGCATGTCTAATTTTTTCAATGACCACTCTAGTTAAACCTTCTCCAAGTGACACTGTATGGATCGTCAAACCTGTACCATACACTCTCTCAATCGCTACCAAACGAGGAGGATCTCCAGCAAACAACTTACAAAGATATGAAATATCAGTTTGTAGCTCCTCTTCGTCCTTGTCCTCATCAGCTCAACTACCCTTTGTGCTAACTCTACAACATAGGATTGTATTGTTGTGTCATGCCCATGGATTCAAGCCTCTGATCAAATTCTCGTCTTATTTCTTCTCTTAATTCTGGTTTGAATTCTTCTCTCATCTTAGCTAGCTGGTCTTGTGTGGCTGGAGTCACAGATGAGGAAAACTGGGGAGCTGATTCAAAAAAGTGTCTTACCCCTACACCAAACCCAGCAGTGCGGACACGACAGGGGTGTTCTCGGGTGCCAATAGCTGTCGTCAGTATATCTGGTCTTCCTTGACTCACAAAACTTCCCAGAAAGCTCTGTTGCACCAGCTCATCCTACAAAAAATAATACAATATAAGTCATCATTAAATACTAAAAATGAAAACATTATTTGATACTCAATTTATTAACATTAACTCACAATCCGATGGGCAATCTCTTGAGACTTTGTGGATGTCATCTGCCCTTCTGGTTTAGTACTAGCCAACTTCCATTTCTCATGTCGACTATGAGGGGATGGAAGTGAGACAATCTTCTAAAGATGAAGTATCATGTAATCTTTTGAACTTTTCTTCCATCATCTTCCTTTGTAATAAATCATAACCCCCCCTAGACAATCGGTGAGGGGTGACATTCATATGCGTAATATCTTGTGGTTTCTTCTTCTCCTCCTACAAAATACAAAATTCACTTTCTCACATTCATATTATTTAATTAAGTTGTGATTAAAAAAAAAAAACCTATCAAGAGGGATCCTCTCTAATTTGGACAAATTGTGTCCAAGTCTCTTCATCAATTCCATATTTTTCACAAGGGGACTTTCCCTTGTGTTTTCCATAGATGTATGTAGTGGTCAAGGTGACCTTGAATTGTCTCCATTTTGCGCCAATGGATGACATAATCTTCTTCTTAATGAAGTTGGAGGTTTCAAACTCAAAGCTTGTCTGCAAAATTAAATAAATAAGTCATTAAGCAATGAACAAAAGAATTCATCATGTAATTATTATAACCTATAAATTTGTTACTTAACAAAGATCCTCCCAAATCAGATCTTTTTCTTCTTCAGTCACATGTGTTAGCACCAAGAGCTGCTATAAGATTTAATGAAATCAACACAAGAATGAAGTCTATAATGAATCTTAGCAAGCAGTGTGGATTGCATGAAGACTCAGAGATTGATGGAGATTTGGTCTTAGACTTAGACTGTGTGTGCTTGTGAGTTTTGTCTTTAGTTCAAAATCATAAGTTGCATAATTGATAATTCAAAATAAGCTCCAAAATTAATTTTATTAATCAAATTATCAAAAGGTTTTAAATAAGGCCAAATCATATTTTGAGAAACTATTTCAGGAAGGAAATCAGTAAACTGTTTTCAGAATCTAAACTTGATGAATTTTCTGCTAAGTGAAAAAGAAATTCAATTGATTGAGAAATTGGTACAATTGATTGAAGTTTTAATGGACTTATGATCAATTTTCTTATATAAAGGACATGCACGTGATTTTCATATATAGAAATAATTTTTGAGCGAATATTTGATATCCTTGAGAGAGAAAAATGTGCGAATACCTTATGATCATTTGGCATTCAATTTTTCATCAAGAATACTAATCTTGGAGCTTTACTATTGAGTTGAATTCGTGAAACTGTGATCTTGGTCCAAAGCTAAGTGTTCTACTCTGATCTTAATACATTTTGTAATCTGTTGAG
>Ga0099824_1004516_pt1 | contig 20023 bp, 8 predicted proteins | sample SiratrowhiteBW_FD_76837 | JGI IMG/M metagenome (GOLD analysis project Ga0099824, IMG submission 76837) | Root nodule microbial communities of legume samples collected from California, USA - Siratro white BW | ecosystem: Host-associated > Plants > Roots > Nodule | place: USA: California... | reverse complement strand
TTTATAAACCCCTTATACTTCCAAAATCAACCTAACCTTGTTAATCACAGAACCCCAATTTCAGGATCAGAACTTGACTCTCAACATTAGTTTATTTTATTTGTTAATTTTTTTTCCACCTTTGAAGTCCAAAATGTGCTTTATATGGGCGGTCAATGCTTTTTTCTAGGTCTAGTGTGACTTTTGTTTGTTTTTGCTATGGTCTCTTTGTATTTTCACATTACAAATGTTTCTCAAAACTGAGTTACTTGCTCCATATTGGAGTAAGAGATTTCAGTAAACCAAAAGGCATCTTTTAGCTCGTGTTTTGTATGGCTTAATGTTTCTAGAGTAATGTATTTTAAGATGATCAAGTGACTTGTAAGTTGTGAAGAGAAGCTTGCTTTCCAATTAATCTATAACTTCAAAACCTGTGCTTTGGTCGGTTTCCATTGGTCATCAAAATTCTCAAGGGCAAAGCACTGTTTCTCTTCTCTAACTTTCGTTGGCACTGCCTGAAAATTAAATTAGGTTATACTAGTAATTACGAAAGTTTAGCGTAAACACTAAGCATGTTCAAAGACTTTTACGAGATTGTGTTGACTCTACAATACCAATTCTTACTGGGATAAATCTGAATGGTCGACATTGTGCTATTGGGGTCAAATTGTGGAGGAAAAATTATGGCGTGTTAATTTGATACACTTAGTACAGATATGATTATTGCCTCTGGAAATTATTGAAGCAAACAAATAAAGTCATCGCGTGGTTCGTATTGATGCAGAGCATCGCCATTGTCTATTTTCTGCCTAATATCTTATTTCTTACTTTAGGCTATTTTCAGTGAGAAATCATGTCCAAGCAGTGCCAAAGTTGAATTTATTCTACTTTCATTCGAATACTCTACACTAGTGTGTCGGTAGAGTTCTCTTAATCCCTGTAGTTTGACTTTCTTCAGATCCATATCATGTCCAAGCTGTGCTCAAGTTGAAAATGTGTCAACCACTCAAGCATAGTTACATAGTCCAAATTTGATCAGCTTTCATTTTAAACTATTTACACTAGTATGTCGGTGGATTATTCAAAAAAGCTAGATTTAGTGAAATGTACAAATTTGACCTGATTCAAGAAACCTACGTTTACCCACACTAGACAAGGAAAAAAATCTATAATACATAAGGGTCCTCAAATATGAAAACCAATTTTAATTGTCACTTTTCAGACTCTACAATGTATGTATTTGATATCGAAAAAGTATGACAAAATTGGCAGATAATTGAGTCTTTTGAATGTCTTATCAGGGGTCAATTCTTGACCATACGAATGGAGACTTTTTTTTAAAAAAAAACCAACCCTATTTCAACAATATTTATCGTTTGGAAAGAAATTAATCTTCAAAGGAAACATCCAAAAGTTCTGCAGTGAAAGCATTTTACATTTCATACAACTATGAATTACCATATTGGTTGAGGCACACACCCACAATCCAGGCTTATCCAAGGTTGATGTCATTAGAAAAGAACCGAACAATCAGAATTGAAGCAACTAATCGAATCCAGACACGTTCAGCCAGGGACTGTCGCAAAGGGCGTGAACATCATAGGAAGACAAAACGAGGAAGAAAAAAACCAGTAACTGAAATTTATGCTTTGTAGTAATGAAAACTTTTTAGCCACCCATTTAGAGATCTGTGTGGTTAATGTGAGAAGAGAGTTTATAATATACCCTCACCTAGGATAACATTTTTAAAACCAGAGTTTTAAATGAGACTTCTATGGTTTTTGCTGTTCCTTTTCCATTTCAGCAGCCTGAACATACTTTCAGAAAAAGAACTTTGCATTTTTCACTCAAGAGGTAATTTTGGGGGAGTTTTAACGGTATCCCAAACATTCTAATCATCGATAGGAATGAACCACACAGTCCGAACTTCGACTAGTAAAAACTCAGCCCCAATAATTAACAATAGAAGCTTTAATTAACAAACGTACCAAAAAAATCACTGAAGTACGCCTTATAACTTGCATTAACAACATCAAAGAAGAGCTTGTAGTTATGATAATCACAAGTTATCGCCTCTATATTGCCACAAATGAATGAATACACGATATTTAATCTTTGGATTGTGTTTCAGCTACGTATTCTAAAGTGCCAAAAAGCTATACCTTCGTTCTATATATTTCAGTCATGATGTCCAGTTTCCTCTTAAACTGATACTGTGAAGAGGTAAATTTTTAGTACAACGGCTAGAGCCAGCTGCAACAGAAAAATGCCAGCAACAATCAAGAACCACCTTTCACCAGCTGATTTGATGTGTGCCCGGAGGTTAAGTGCCACAAATGTCGCAGACATGAACCCGGCCACACCTGCAACCACCCATCTAAATATATCCAGTGGCACAACGGACATACACTGCATAAAACAAAGGGGTTTTGACTTTTGAGAATACAATACAAAGCAAACGTCATATTTCATGTTTCCTTAAAATTTGAGGCATAAAAATGAAGAACAACAACATACCAGGGCCGGAATAAAGACAAACAGGGAATACCCATATAGACAGAATAGTTGCACAAGGCCCGCTGGTGCAGAGAAGTATTTGAGGATTACATACAGGCAAAGAGGAACTACGGTAACGTAGCCATAAAACAAACCAGCAGACCAAGTCACCAGATTTATGTCATAATTCCATTCCTTGCTCTTCAGCTTGTGTGCTACATATGTCACAAAGGTGCCAATAGATGCTGCTACAAATATTAAGGTAGTGCAAATCCAGAATGGACCATACCTGCATATATTTATGGGCACTAAAAATTACATGCACAAAATTCACTCCTTTTACGACAAGTTATAAAAGTGTTGTTCTCCAATAAAAAATGACCGACATCATCTTGTCCAGACACCAGTATTTAAGTAATAAGAGATTAGGCCACAGAAGTACTTCAATAAATTTTTACATAAAAATGAAACAAAACAAACAGATCATTAAGGACATAACTTTAGCTTGGAAGATATTAGCATATTAAAACTGGCCGCAACAACATAGATACACCACTTATCCATAAAAACTATATTTAACAATGTGCATATCATCATTTCAAAACGTCAGAAATCAACACTGAAAATTGGTAGTAGCATTCAGTCAATGACATGAAAAAAAAAAGACAGTCCACTCACAAATCAGGGTTGGTAGCAGTTTTTTCATTAAATGATCCTCTAAATGGAAATAGTGAGTCTATAATCCTCTCAAGAACATCTGAAGTGTCAACATCAAAGTATGGTTTGTAAGCGGCAACTGTAAAAGTCCGAAACCAACCACCCTGCTGGGGTTCATCAGAACCAGATATAGGTTTTGAAAATGAATCTGCGTAAAATGGACGAACAATTCAACACAAACATGTCAAACAGATATCCAAGGAAAATAATTAAAAGTAACAGCTCCAAACATTAAATTGCCAAAAGTACAACAGAAGGCCATGCCATAAGTAATATGAATCAATCAGCCTCTAAAGTAAAAAAAGTAGGACCAAGATTCAAATCACACCAAACACAACAGGGAAAAAAATACATGGACTGCCTTTGACTCTAAGTCGGTGGTAACAGTCATCTCTGTGACACAATTATACAAAGTAGGATAATAGGTGTCAGCATCACATCACATCCATCCAAGTTGCCGGCACAGTTTCCACCATAGTCCATAGTCAATATCCAATAGCAACATTTTGCAGACAAGTCCCCAAATACCATAGTGAAATCTTGAAAATTTATATTGCACAAATTATCATATACATATAGTTAGGGGTATTAAAGTGAGCCAACCAGGCTTACTCGGATTGAGCCAAAAACCGAGTCAACTCAACCTGACTCACTTTTTGGTGAGCTAGAAATTTTGTAACCCAAGCTGGACCCACCACAGATTGGTGAGTTAAGTGGATTAAGTGATTTACCTCATTTAAGAATATTTTATTCTCCCAACCCGTTTCATATATTATTACAATACAATCAAAGTGGATTGATTCAACCCACCTATTTATAGCATTACAATGAGGGTGTTCACTTATCTTAGTAAGCATTAAACACAATTAGTAAGTGATATTACAAAGTAGGTAAAAATCAAAGTGATAACTAATATAATTGGACAAACAAATAAATTAAGTATTTAAACCATTCAAATACTATTGAAAAACATTCTAATCTTGAAAAAACTAAAGTGTCAACCTACGTAATTAAAAGTAGTAAATAATTATAATGAAAAAATTACAAAAGGTTGTTATTGGCGGGTTACAAGTTAACGCACCTGCACCCTAAGACCTGTTTAACTGCTAGTTAAGTGACTCGGGTTCAATTTGATCCACAATTAAAAAAGAAAAACTATAAATTTTGCAACCCAAACTGGTTTGAGTCCATTTTGACACTCCTACATATAGTCCCTACAAAACTAACACTGTTATTTTGTTTTATTCCTTACATGAAAAAATCATACATTTGAATCCCTATATGAAAAACCTTTTACAAATTAATCACTACCATGTATCGAAGTTATGATATTAAATTTGGTCTTTATACTTGACAGCATTTTTGTATAAATCTCTACACTGTAAAAGAAGTCAAACATTACTTTAACTCCTCCACGTAAAAAACTCCACATATTTGGTCCCTACACATGAAGAATATTTTTGGTCTTGGTCCTTACATGAAAAATTCTTTAACATCATCACGACTTCAATAAATGATTGGGATTAATCTGTAATTTTTTATATGAACCAAAATGTAATTACTTTCATATAGATACTGACAGGCGTAAACAAAAATCATAACTTAACTTTAAAAAATAGCAATCCCATGAGGTAAGAGAGAAGTGGGATGACAAATATTTTAAATACAATAATACATACTAAATTTATACTGCACATTAAAAATCAAACCAAAAGAAAAATTAAAGAAATTCATAAAAAATAATAACTCAAGACAGTTTTCAGACATGGCCAATGTAGGGGCAATATGAACATTGTAATGAAATCAGAAAAAATAAAGATTATAGTGAAATTAGTGGAAAAAAAGAAACAGAAATTAGATAAAAAAAATTACCAGAATACGAACTAGGAATCTTAAAGGAAGGAGAAAGAATAAAACAGGCAAAAGAAAATAGTCCTGAAAAGTAATAAGAAACAAAGGGCAAAACACAGGTAACTTTCTGTAAAATAGTCAAGGAAGAAGGGTTCTAAAAATTTTACCCAAAAAAGGGTTCTAAAAATTGTTTTAGGAGTAAAAATGAGTTTCCAAGCCTAAAGCATGGTAGCACCGCAATGGCATGCAGAAAGCCACAATTGAAAACCACATTGCTTTCTCAATGCCATAGCGTCATAAGAGCACACCATTCCCTACTAATCAAAAGTCATGACATAATCATAATTAACACTAAAAACATCATAGGTCATTAATTAAACATACAAGCAAAAACAAAACATCGACTTTGGTTAAATCAATAATTTTCAAACTATTCCAAGAACAACGATGAGGACAGGGATGGGTGTCTGCCAGAAATACTACTGGAGGACCGAGGGTGTTGGTTGCACAGAAGAAAGAAGCACGGACCAAAGTTATTAAACTCAAGATTCTAACTAGAATCATAAGGGGATGAAAATTCATAACTTGGGAGCGGGATCGTAAATTGGATAGTAAGACCCTACATTCTAACCAAAATTATACTTCTATCATATGTAATATATATATATATATATATATATATATATAGATATAGAAATTAACATCTATATTACAACCCTAAACAAACTTAAATTGAAATTTCATAACCATGATAATATATTATAATTAACAGAATTACTATAATATAGTATCATGATTATTAATAGTTAAGAGAAATGGGGAACACTTGGGCTAATCAAAATAGAATAATTATGTATTATAATAATATTTTTTGAAAGGCAGTATTATAATCATTGTAAAAGCTATAGTCTCATCCTATGAATATTTATAATTTTATGCTATACACTTAGGCCCACCAGTAACTTAAAAATACACAGGCTCATTCCAAAAATCTTGGCAATTAAGAAAGAAACATGATAACAAATGAATGATAAAAGAAATTTAGTTTGCAAATGAGAGAAGAGAGAAAAAAAAATCAGAGAAGCAGCCTGGGATTAACACAAAAAAATGTTTAGTTCACTAAACATATTTTGCAAACAGAGGTGCAATCAGCAGTGGCCCTGGGCAGCGATGATGGTGAAGGATAAAGGTCTGGCAGTAGCAAATAATGAAGGAGAAGCAGCCAGCAAACAAGAGCAGATCGCAAAATAGGAACGAGTGAGAAACACGATTGGAACAAAGTGATTTTAGGATTTTCAAAACTGGTTATTTGTTTGACCAACTTCTGACTTGGGGATCAACCATCCCACGTGGAAGATTGTAGACCTCCTCCAAAATGATCCAGGCGACAATTCAGCACAGACAAGGCTGCTTGGCACCTAGGATTATGCGATTTCCCAATCTGAATCACGACTTTAACAACTGTTCCATGGGGAACTAGATCTAATGGTTTGTTTTAACTTCTGACTGGGGAAGGGAAATCTCAACACCACCTCCCACAGACAACGCAGTTTGAAGGGCAAATACGGGTTTTTAAGATGAGTCATTGTAGTGCCGCTATAGTATTGTAACAGACTGCAACTTCGGCACAATATCAGCCATGGTAGCCATGTTCAAAAAGTACTGTAATGTAAAATTCGTAGCAGCCCATAGCTGCCACACTACTCTAACGCACTACTGATAACTACAGTTCCCTCTTCCACGCACACCTTCTAACAATCCCATCAGACAAATCAAGGCTTAATTTAACAAGATTTACGGCACACACACATAAGATAGATATGATAAAAAGCACAAGAATAGACAAGTTCATGAAACTCAAAGCTAGATCAGGGGAATATCATTAAAGCAAGACCATCGTCTGTAAACCCAATTTCTACTATGATGTCCTCTCATCTCTTTATTAAGCTGTCAACTTAACAATTCAAGTGAAGTCCTAACTAAGTCTCACCGTCTAATAGACTATTAATTACACAATTTCCATCATGGATCAGAAAATAATCCAATCACTGGGAATGGGAAGCTTTTAATTAACCTATTTTTCAGAAGATATTAAAAAAATGAACAGAGTGTAGTTAGCACACACCATCGGCATCACGAGGAGGTCCAGAAGCAGCTGTAATCTTCCCCTGCGTTCCAGAGGGAGGAAATGTCTGAAGATTTGAATCTAAAATGCAAAGAAATTAGAAATCTATGATCAGATCCAGCATTACAGAATGAGAGAGAGAGAGAGAGAGAGGAGAGAATTGAACCTGCGAAATTGACAGTGACGTGTCGCGAATCTGGAACGGCCTGAAAGAAATGAAAGAGAGAAGTGAGAAATTGAAGAGTTAACAACGGAATGAAAGATTTGGACAGAGAAAACTTACAGTAACAGATCCCTGAACTTGCTGCGCGTCAATGGAGGTATATTTTCCCGACATCATCTTGACTTGATCTTCTTCTTCCTTTCCCTTTTCCTTCTCCTTCTCTCAGATCTCTCTCTTCTCTTCCTTTCTCTTCTCCTCTTCATTTTCTATTTAAATAATTCTCTTCAAATATATTTAACAAATGTAATTTTCAAAATTAATTCTAAAGCTAATAAACTAAATTAAAGATATTTTAGTTTTTCATTATCATTTTGCTTTTATTCTTGTTTTTCTTTTTACTCTTTTCATATCTATTCAAGTTATCTCTTGTAAACAATAAAGAAAAAAATTATTTTTCAAAAGTTAAAATTGATTTACGTAGAAATTAACAATAATAAATTATATTTGTAAACACATAAAAATATTTATTCTCATGTATGTTTGAAAGTCGTGAAAGAATATCTTTGGATTATTTTGCTTTTAAAGAAAATCGCATTGTCATGCTCTGTCCATTGTTTTATTACACTAAGAAAGGTAAAATTCCCATGTAATAGAGCATATTAATATGTTTGAATGAAATTTTACTAAAGGGGAACAAATAAATAAATTTATCATAAATTAAAAATAATTTATATAAAATAAATAAATTAAAATCATACAAGGGAATTTATACCCATATACAAGATGATTTTAGTTTCAAAATAGGTTTATAAATAATTTAAATCAAGATATATGTCGGGATTTAAAATATAAGTTTCGGACTAAAAGATTCTAAGACATTAATTGAAATCCATTTTAATAGTTCTAAAATAAACAAAAAAAAAATTATGTACTCATTGAATTAAATTTTAAGAAAATGGTATTTTAACGAGCTACTAAGTTAAAAATAACTTTTATATTCAAAATATTTATCGTTTAATTGAATTTTTATTTAAAGATTTTCATATAAATTTGAATTTTTATTTAAGTTTTTGAGTTCTTGAGATTGTAATAAAATTGTCGTTGAGAATAATAAAATGACAAAATGGCCTTTGAAAATGTATGTCACCAATTAATTTAATTTTTGAAATTATAATGGAAAGTCAAAATCGACATGTAAAATAAATAAAATGATTAAATAATCTTTAAAATTATGAATTATCAATTAAACTAATCGTCAAAATTCGTAATAATAAAACAAAGTAGTCCCATCCCAAATTATAAATATATAATTTTTTTTAAAACCTTTACAATTCACTAGTCAAATACAAACATATTTTTAGGAGAAATATGAAATTAAATATTTTTAATTAAGTTTCTACTTGTCTTATTAGTACAATTTGAAAGACTGAATTGATTAATGATCTATAATTTTAAGAACATACTTTTCATTCTTTTTATTCCATGCATTGTCCATTACAATTTGAAGGAGTAATTTTATTGATGATGTGTAATTTAAGAGAACATTTTTTTCATTTATTAATTTCAAGGACCATTTTGATGAACTATTGCAATTTCAAAGATTAAATAAATGGTTTACTTAAAAACTAAGTAATCTGTATTTTATCCAAATCAAGTAAAATAATAGGTATTATAATTTAGTCAAATATTTAAAAATGAAATCTCTAACATATTTTCTCCTATTAAAGACTCATTACGAAAGTGGATAATATGATCTAGAAAAATTATCATTTGATACTCACATTTTTCTCTTACTTCGATCTTACAACTTTTAATAATAAAATATTACATTTAACTAATAAAAATAAATACAAAACAAAATTTTGAAATAAAATAATAATATCCATGTTTGTTAAATGAAAGTATAAAAGAATGATAGTGTCAAACTATCATCTTCCTTTAATTTACATCAATCATTTTATTATTTAGTATCTTTTAATTTAAAAAACATTTTTTTTTAAATCCCACTGCAAGATTTTTTTTCCCACTTATTGTGTCTAAAAAAATTGTCTTCGATTTTAATCTCATATAGTTAGTATAAATCACGTGATATTCGATCCCTGCCCGCATAGAGCGAAGCTTTAAACACAACATTAATAATTCAAACACAATTTTTTTCAATTACAAGGCATAATATACCAATAGCCACATATCATTCAAGCTAAAAACATAGAAAAAAAAGCATGGAAAAAACACTCAGAAATTGATGCAGTAACATGAAAAATAGAAAACTTCAAAATTCCAACAATAAAAATGTTAAAAGGAAAACCCTTAAAGAAGCGAATTGAAAGAACTTATGAGAGAGTTGGGAGATTTTCCACATAAGAGAAGACTTTCCTAGCTATATATTCAAAAACACCAACTACATATTCAAAGACCCCAATTAGAACGTATGCTTAAAACCCAACTTAACCATCACAAAATTGATAAGTGATTTGAAATTCATATCCCTATTATCTAATGTATTTTAATCACATCTCAACATAAAACTAAATAATTATAGATAAACTTGTAACAATCTAATAGAAGATGACATTAATACGATATTTAAATATAGGTTTAGACATCACAATTCCATAAAACCGATAAATTCCTATGATATATTGCATTTTAACCATATCTCTAGCTGAAATAGAATATCCAACAACACCAATAAATGATATTTGAAACTACACTATTTCTTTGAAATTACAATACGAATAATTCATTACTAGTCTTAATAATCCATTGACAGCAAAACGTATGGTTACAAGATATTCGTACTACCTTTGCCAGTGACAACTAAACAACTCCAATATTCTAAATCTGACAGATTGTCTCACCATAAATATCTCAAAACTGCTTACTCTAGCTTTAATATACTAATCTTCATCTGAACTACTATCTTCAGAAGCTCTTCCCATGTCATCTGATACGTTTTTATCCTGCAGATATGCAAAGTTACGAGTGGAAGGTAACTGTGCAGCATAAAAGCAACTTGTTACAACTTCAAAGGATACTTACAGGCATTTTGTCCCAATCCTTTAGTTTTGAACTTGTCAGCATATAATTATCTCGTAATGGAGCCCAAGCAGGTTGTTGGTCATCTACCTTATCCGTGCCTTCATTGACCTGCATATCAAAAACCAACACAGTTCGATAATTAAGCAAAAGAAAGAACCTATTTCATAAGATAGGTTTGTTACAGTTACTGGGAAAAAAGAGAAATTTTAGAAGGTAGCTAAAATACACATGGTCGTGTAAATCTAAAACATCTTATTCTTCTTATAGGAAACTAGAAGGCACTGGTTTAAAAATACCAAACCAGGTTCAACCAGTTTGACAAGTGTAACCCGACCAGAGAAAATATAAAAGTTCAAAATGGAAGACTAAATAATAATATATTTAATATTAATGGTTAAATCCTCATCCAAATTTGACTAAAATTTTCCCACATTCAGGATTTTGCTGCTAAACTTTAATAAAATAAGAGAGGATAAACTGGAAAAAATGAGATCAAACCAGTCTGACCATTTTTAAATCACTACTCAAAATTATCGAGTTGTTAGCTAAAAAGAGCTACGCAAATACTGACACTAAAAAGAGAATAAGCAGTAACAAATCACCTTTGTGGTGGTGCCAACTGAAGACAATGACGGTTTCCCTAACTCTGAGAAGAAGGCTTGTTTGGTCCGTTTTCGTATCTCTGTACACATTCAATAATGAGAATTATACACACATTACCAACCAAGAAAATAGAACATACAGGAATGAACCGAGAAACAAGAATAATTTACTGTAGTTCTATAATAAGAATAAAAAGGAAATACAGCATCAACCAACTAACCTTTTGCATCCTTATTCCTTGAGGGGTTCAACCCTTTTTGAGCAGTTTGTGCCTTATTTACCTGCAACAGGTGCGAACAAATCTCTGGCTCAATAATGATAGAGATACAAACCATCAAAGAGACACAGGTACAAAAGCTATGAATAAACCAAAATTTGGTTAAATGTTAAGTGAAAACTTACAGCATTGAACAACTTGACCACTGAAAGGAATTCAATTCGATGCATGGTCACAACAAAAGTCCAAATCAATAACAAGAAAATGCAAGTTGTCAAAAAAAATTAGAACAGCTATAGACTTTTATTCAAGAAATTCAACCCATTTACCTCCTTTTGTAGCAACACTTATTAGAAACTTTTCATGTGAGTCCAAGTAAGTAGCAGGTTTGACATGCCCCTTTTCTGCTATCTGTAAAAACCAATAAGATTACGATTAAAACAGGGAAACTTTTGGGTGACAAAAAGTGAGCATACAAATAAATTGTCAACAGTCTTTGGATAACACTCTGTCAACATAAAATTTAAGATTACCATCTGCTTTTCCTTTTTGGCCTCTCCCTTGACCTTGCGTTCTGCTTCCTCTTCTCCAAGTTTTTCTATAACAAGTTTCTTGTGTGCTGACAATATTGGACCCTACAGATAATCCAAGTCTTAAAAAACCTAGTTTCCCAATGTTCTGTAAAATCATAATCTCCTGTAATCAAATAACTTACCAACATTTCATCAGGAACACTCTTCTTCATAACATTCCTAAAAGCCATCTTGAATGCTCTGCATCCTTCAGTGAATTTTGTAATTCCAGGCGGAATTTCATTATCATCTTCTCCTTCATCATCAGAACTGTGATCATTCATATCAGTAGCATTCTTATTCAATTTTTTTGGCACTCCTGCAGCTCCTTCATCTTCAGACTGATCCTCACTTTCCATGTCATCCTCCTCAGTTTTTTTATTGGTGATAGGTGCCAAACGTCTAGTCTCCGAGGCAGCAGTGACAGTGGCCTCATCTTCTTCATCATCAGAGTTATACTCTCGTGCTCTCTTGCGGAAAAGCTTCTTCATTTTTTGGTCTATTTTAACTTTCTTCTGTCCATGTGGTGGTTTCATCACTCTTGCTTTCTTATTTGACTTCTTAGGGCCTTGCCTTTTAACAAACTTCCTCCTACCTCTTCCAGATTCTACCATTGCCATTTCTTCAGCCATGGCCTCTTTTATAATTCAACTCCAACCTATATATGCCATGAGTAAATACCAATAATAAAAAAACTGCACATTCAGCCTCCACCCAAAAATAAAGGGTGCAACACAGGTACCACGCAAGGAATAAATGTGACAATAGTAATAAATAGAAGAAAAACAAAACAAGCATCAATAGCAACCCTAAATAATTCCCAAACCAGTCTGAATTCAAATTCCAAGTCATCACCTTACAAGCAGAACAACCAAAGACAAACCCACATACTCATTTTTCCTTAAACTTGAAAAACGATCAAATAAAAAATCATTCACAATGATAAACCTTTGATTACTGTAGATGGGTTTGCACTTAATCATGAAAAGAAGAGACCTTGAGAATACATTGAAGTTCAATTTTCACAATAAAGAACAAATTAGCGAACAGAATAGAGAGATGGGTCATACCCGAATTGACGATGTCTGTGAGGGAAAAAATTGCAGTGGCCGCCGGAGTGAGAACGTTAGGGCGATGGAACCATATTTAAACCTATTTATTTTCTCTTCGTAAGTTTTAATTTCAAAGATGTTGGCTTGTTATTTATTTATTTATTTTATATCATTTATATTGTTCTAATATCTTAAATTTTCCATCACTAATGTATTCTTTTAGGTTTATCTTCAATGTATTTAAATATATAAGGAAAAATAGATTTATAAATACAGAATAAAAACTCAAAATATATTAAATTTATGTTTCTTTAATTATATATTCAATTACTTATAATAATCATTAGCCTCAGAAAATATATTTAAAAAGAGGTTAAATAATATTTTGAAATATTAAAAATTATGAATGTGTATACAAGCATTACATTGTAATAAATTTTGAAATTCCTCATTTTCGTAATTAGATAAGATTAGAAGAATATATAATTTTGTATCATTTGACACTGTCTGTGACAAATGATAAAACGGGTTTGATTTAGTTCTTTTATTTATTTATAATTATTAGATATTTCCTTGTTAAACTTTTTTTTGCATAATGTTATAGTTTGATAAAAAAAAAATTACTCCGTTTCTTTCGTCAATTTCAATTTATATTGTTCTAATATCTTTAATTTTGAGTACTTGTACACTAAAAATAACATCAAATATTTAATTAAATCTAGAATTTAGATGGCATAATCTCTGTACTAAGTCTACCCATAATTATAATCTGCATTAAATATAATTTAACTTCTAAATTGATTTTTTAAATATTACTTTTAATATCATGTTGTAATTTTGTCACAATATCCTTATTTTTAATACTACTAATTACAATTATTTGTTTATTTTTATCTAAACCTTGTTTGTTTATAATTTTACATGGTTAATATAATTAAATTAATCACACTTACAACCTGCACTTCAGTTCAGTCATTTGTTTTTTCAAATAAAATTCAGAGAAATAAGCGCTTCTCAAAAACATTACAACACATGTTCTAAACAACTCTATCAAGTTTCTTACAATACTTCAGAAATAACTCTGTTGTCACAAAGAGTCTAAATTCCAGATCAAACAAAAACTCTATCTCCATGCTATTCATCTCCTCTGTGCTAACTCCTCCCACTTTGGCAAAATAAGCATTGCTATAGTACCTGTATAAATTGAAAAGTTTGCAAGAATACATAACATTTTTAACTACTATATAGTATTGAACCATTGAAGCAGAGTTATTAGAGTCATGTCACATGCATAATAATGCATAAAGCTTGTTAATGTTGGCAAGTACTCACTTATCATCAAGAAACTTGACAGCTACCATAATGCTTGTGATCAAGAGGCGATGAGCATTGAAGGAAGTGAGGTAACCACCCTTTTTCTGAAAGAACCTTTCCATGTATATCTGTGCAATCACAAAACAAGAAGGGCTGCAATTAGAGTACTTCAAAATGCGTTCCATGTATTGTGTAACACTCATGTTTGGTGCTTTGGACCCATGAAAAATGGTAATAGGATCATTTTTTCCCGTTGAGAGCAACAATTTCTCATTCTTCAAAATGGATCTCTCCCAAATTGAAGACAATTTCAGCAGTGGAGTTTCTGAGACATGGCTCTTTCCTAGTGAAGCACTCAGTTCTAATGATTTAAAGACCTCTGATCTTATCATAGCCATGCCTTGGTGGTGTTTGTTTTCTGTATTTAAGTGCTACACCATCATTAGGCATGCCTTAACCATAGTATTAACAGTTTAATTAGTAGAGAATTAATGTTTGCTTTTGGTTCTTTCTGGCAGAATATTAACAAAAGTTTATTCTTTCCTTTGGGTTTCAGAAATTACACTCCAAAGAATATGTGTATATGTTCCGACAAAAAATGGAACCAATTCCATTTGATTGGATCAATTTGGACACAACACTGTATACTCCAAAATGAATCTTTCATTTTCTTCAAACATCAATAAATTTTAACTATGAAATATATCAATTAAGTTGTAAGACTAATCGGTTCTATTTTAATTTGTTATGCAGTAAGAGATTATGTCTGAATGGACTATAAGAGTCCGATCCAAAAAAATAAACTGTCAGCTCTTTTTTAAGTTTTATTACTTTTTTATTTTTAATTATATATATATATATATATATATATAAATATATATTTAATTTTTTAAATATTTTTTAAGCTTTTAATTAGTTAATTAACACTTCTAATTAAATCAAGTAACGATTTAAAAAAAATACGTGGTCTTAGAAGAAAAACTATTCATAGCTACCTATCCTACTGTTGGAAAATTATGGCAAATTGTTATCCGAATTTAATGTTGCGATTTTCTTTTTAAACTTTAAACAATATTTTTTTAGTTATTTATAAAGTAAGAAATGGTATAGTAAACTTCTTAAACTAATATATGATTTTTATAACATCAATAACATAATAAAATTTTAATATTTATTAAAAAAATTGTGGATACAAATATATTGAGAAATAAAATATTGAATACAAGATTTTTCTTACATTTATCAACTTATATTGAAATTGATCTAAATTCTGCTATATACCATAAATTTTGAGTTTTCATTCTTTAATTTTGTGTGATATTAATTACATGTGCCTTTTATTTTATAAAGCTTGTCAGATCTAGACAGGGATGGAAAAGAAATAAAAAAATAATATTAAAAATAAAAAAATTATCCATAATTTTATATATAAGTATTTGTAGTATTTTTCTTAATATAATTTAAGGTTTTTTTCTATAAGTTTAAAATTATTAAAAGAGAGTTAAATTTATTAAATACTTTTTTGTAATTTATATTTGAATCATCATCATTTTTATTTTATAATTTGGAAACCTGTGATGAAAAAAAATATGGATAGAAAAAAAATCCTGGCAAAATGGATAAGGATGAAGAACACTGAAACACTGTGATTCATTATCAGGAGAAACTCTCACCCACCTTATTCAAATGACTATTATTCCTATTTTTTTCTCAAATTCTTTTCAAAACTCACACATTCTTACCACTAGTACCTAAAACTTTTATTTCATTCTTAAGTGCTTCTTCATTCCCATAATTCTGCTAACTATTGGATGAAAAATGCATCATGCCAAGGGAATGATGAAAGAGACTTGTTGTGTTAACTTTTGTATTATAATTTGTCAGATTTTATAAAAAAAATCATATATGTGAGGTGGGAGATGATGGAGGATAAATGAATGGGATAAAATATATTCTTTTATTAAAAACTAAATTACTATGATATTTTATACTTTTTATTAATTATAAATAAATAAGTATTAATATATTATAAATTATCTATGAATTAATATAATATTACTATTTAATCCGGCATAACAAATATAGGTAAAAGAAATTAATTTTAGGGTAAAAGTTCATACAATCAATTAAGAAAACATTTAAAGCTAATATATAAGTGACTTAGGATTTGTAATATATAAATTAGTAATAAAAAGGTAGGATCATATTTTTAAATTTGAATTTAGTTAAGTAATAAAAAATTATGAAAGTAAAAAAATCAAATTTTAGAAAATTTATTTAAATCTTTATAATAAAGTGACTACAAATAAGAGTTAAAACTTATAAAGTAATTATTAATTACATAAAATAATAAAAATGTAATTGGTCATAGTATTAATGAGTTTGCTACATTAGTAATAAATTAATTAGCTTAGTCAGATTCTAAAATCCAAACAAAACTATAATGTATAAAGCACTCTATCAAGTTTGCAGCTTGTCTCATTTTGAGTTAAATTTAGTTTAGAGTTACATGCCCATAATTTTTATAAAATTCTATTTTTTAAAATAATTTATTTTGATTCTCATGAGTTTATTATTAATATCTATTGATTCCATTTGAAATCTTGTAATTAATTGTTTTATAAATTAAAAAGAATTCTAATTAAATTTTTGGCTTTTATTATTTAATTTGACTTTGACTGTCTGACTTTCACGGTTTATTTTGACTAATTTTAATTATTTAATTTACTAGATTTTACTATTTAATATGTATAAAATATCTAATTTATTCTGTATATTTGCAAATTATCATTAAAATAAATAACTAAATATTAAATTTAATCTTATTATCATTAAAATGTATCTTCAATTGACCGTAAGATTGTGTAATAAGTCAATATTATTTTCTTTTGAAATTTTGTAATTAATTATTTTATAAAATAAAAAAATTTATTGAGAATTAAATTTCTATTTCATGTAATCCACGATAACTCTTTTAAAATTAACATTTCTTTATTTCCAATCACAAAAATATGCTAAAATAAAAAAAAATGTTCACACTTTTTATCTATATAATACATACACTAAAAGATTTATACATTGCTATAAAAAATTAGAAACTACTATGTATAATAAGTTTTTAATATTTATTTGAAAATCATATTAATATGTTTTATAACTGTTTGATTATGTAGAAAGGCCATAGAATTTATACTCTATGATAAAATCATCATTTAAAACTTGTTGAGTATATATAGGCCCCTTATGAAGGAACCTTTTTGTCAAATAGTCATCCATCAAAACCACATTCAACAAACTCAAAGGAGAAGAAAAATGAAGTCCTTTTCTTCTCGATCTCATCCAAGGCTGAAACTTTTTCTCATTTGTATGTTACTTGTATCCCTACTCTTCTTGGTGTTCATAGTTTCAGAGAAGCACAAGAAGATGAACAAAATAGTTGAGGTGGATCGGAAGCCAAGACCACGCCCCACTTGGTTTGACGTCATAGCAAAAGGTTTCAAAAACAAGAAGAAAATGAAGGTAGGTATTGTTAACATTGATGCCAAAGAGGATGGTGATGTGTATGAAGAATTGAAGTCTCTTGAGGCTCAAGTGGAGAGTGTATTTGTAGATTTTGATAGTGTTGATGGGAACTTGACATGGGAGGAGATTTTTCCGGAATGGATTGATGAAAGTGGGAAGAGGGGTGAAGCCAAGTGCCCAAACATTCCAATGCCAAAGCTGGAAAATTTTGAAGATCTGCATGTTGTGGTGGCAAAGGTTCCATGTGGGGTTAGAGATGTGTTTAGGTTGCAGGTGAATTTGGTGGTGGCAAATTTGGCTGTGAGAAGTGGATGGGTCAACAAGATGGAGAGTCATCATAGGAATGTGTATGTTGTGTTTGTTGGGTCTTGTGGTCCCATGGAAGAGATTTTCATGTGTGACAACCTTTTGAGACATGAACAACAATATTGGGTCTATAAACCTGATTTATGGACCCTAAAACAGAAAACACTTATGCCTGTTGGTTCATGTCAAATTGCTTCGCATTATGCTAAACGAGGTACACCTTAATCCTTCTAATATATATTTTTCATCACGAATTTTCCAAACACTATTCTCTTACACTGTGACATATATGATAAATTTCTTCACTTTTATGACAAGATTGTATATAAATGGTTTTGCAGGTAAAGAGGTATGGAGAGATTTCCTTCGTGTTCCAAAGTTAGCCTACGTATCTATACTTCACTCTTCAGAAGCCTATGTTTGTGGTGCAATAGCGCTTGCTCAAAGCATTCTTCAATCAAATACAAATTTTCCAAACGATCTTATCCTCCTGGTTGATAAATCCATTGGTCCCGAATCCATAACTGGTCTAAAAGCTGCAGGGTGGAAGATCAAACGCATCAAACGCATCTTGAACCCCTTTGCCCAAAGGGGTGCATACAACGAGTGGAACTACAGCAAGCTACGAATGTGGCAACTCACCTCGTATGAAAAAATCATCTTCATAGACTCCGACCTCGTACTCCTCAATAACCTCGACCATTTGTTCGTGTACCCTCAGTTGTCAGCAGCACCTAACGAGAAGGTCTTGTTCAACTCGGGCTTGATGGTGATCGAGCCATCGCAATGCATGTTCCAGAAGATGATGAACAAAACCTTCAAGGTTCGTTCCTACAACGGGGGAGACCAAGGTTTTCTGAATGAGATGTTCACGTGGTGGCACCGTTTGCCGGCGAAGGTTAATCAGCTGAAATGTTTTAAAGTGAAGGACGAGAAACATGAAGTCCCTGAGGACGTTTATGCCATACACTACTTGGGTTTGAAGCCATGGATGTGTTATAGGGATTATGATTGCAACTGGGACATGCAGGATCATCATGTTTTTGCAAGTGATTATGCTCACATGAGGTGGTGGCAGGTTTACGATGCTATGCCTAAAGAGTTGCAATCTTACTGTGGACTTACACGGGAAATGAATGAGAGGATCGTGCAGTGGAGAAGGATAGCAAGAAATTCTAGTTTGTCTGATGGCCATTGGAAGATCAAGGTGGAAGATCCCAGAAAGGGTAATTATCATTCAGATTAGAACATGAAAGGTTGGGATTTAACCATTAGTGTGGTTGCTAATGTTGACTTTATAGGCTTGGAACATTTTTCTTCCTTATACTTTGATTCACGTATACCATAATAGCAAAATAAAGTTCACTTTGTTTGTATTTTGAAATAAAGTTCTTCAATTAGAGTAAAAATGAGTATAATCTGTTTAATGTGATATAGACATGGATCACAAATTACAATTTCTAATATATAATGCAACTTGTGTAAGTTGTTTCAAGATGCCCTTAGAATTGCTTATTGATTGATGTTGTCATGCGAATGAAAGTTGATTAAAAAAAGAAAAAAAAAAATACTTTGATAACTATAACAACAACTTAATAACTATATTATAATAATATAATAATTTGATGGATGAGTAAAATAAAGTTCTCATTTTGTATGTCTAAATAAGATTGTTTTGTATAAGCAACTCTACTTAAAAAAAATAATTATTTGTGTGTTAAAGAACAACAAATTGAAGAAAAAAATAATAGATGAATAAAAAATCAGAAAAATGAGAAAAAAAAATCACAAACCCTATCTAAATGTAAAATAAATACAACCATGAAATGAACAAAACTAAAGAGTGTGACGTTACGCTCCAAAATCCGAAATCTGAAAAGGTCGAATCTGAACGTCGGATGACTGGATTTTGATTAATTATTTTTTAATGGAAAATTTAAATTATTTTCTCAAAAGAAAATAAATTTTAATAAATATTAATGTCTATCACAATATATATATATATATATATATATATATATATATATATATATATATATATATATATATATATTATTTTTTGTT
>Ga0099824_1004512_pt1 | contig 20032 bp, 15 predicted proteins | sample SiratrowhiteBW_FD_76837 | JGI IMG/M metagenome (GOLD analysis project Ga0099824, IMG submission 76837) | Root nodule microbial communities of legume samples collected from California, USA - Siratro white BW | ecosystem: Host-associated > Plants > Roots > Nodule | place: USA: California... | reverse complement strand
TATATATATATATATATATTTTATCTTGAGAAAATTGAACTCATTTTTGAGTAGAAATATTTGGCGACTACTATCAGGCCTAAGTAATTTTTTTTCAAACCATAAAATTTTATGGTTTTTAATAAAAGTCAAACATCTTTGTTTTATTCAATATTAAGATGAATCCATAATTTATCAATATCTTCAAAATACATGAAAAATATTTTCCAAAAGAACCAAAACACTTTCTAACACACAACGTTGATATGCAAAAACACTAAGTGAAGGAAAATTCCTTGCTTTTATGATGCACTCAGCAAGGTATAGTATAATAGTATAATTTGAAGATATGTTATAGTTGATTCAAATTGTTGTGATGAAATAATGTACTTTTCTTTTTCCATAGTTTGATTTTGTTTTCCATAGTTTGATTTTGTCCCTCACGTGGGTTTCTCCTATTAAGGTTTTAATGAGACACATTTTTCAATAATTCTTTTAGATAAATTATTGTCAAGTTATTTGAAAATAAGTAATCATCATAATAATCTAAAGTCTTTTGAGAATAAATGACTATCACATTGCATCATAACACAAAGTCATTACAAATAAAGTAACTATCATCATAATTTAAAAGTTGTTTGAAAATAAATGAGCATCATACCATGTCACAATAGTACGAAGTTGTTGGAAAATAAGTGGCCATTATCTTAATTCAAAGTTATTTAAAAATAAACAACCATCACATCGGATTATAATATGAAGTCATTTGAAAATAAGCACTCATCACATTGGATCATATTATGAATTTGTTTGAAAACAAACGACCATCATCGTAATTCAAAGTTTGAAAATAAACAATCGTTACATCAAATCATAATACTAAGTCATTTGAAACTAAGCGATTATCATCATAATCTAAAATTGTTTGAAAATAAACAACCATCATCATATTATAGTACGAATTCATTTGAAAATAAGTGACTGTCAAACTAATTCAAAGTCATTTAAAAGTAAATGACCATCACATCATATCAAAGTAGTATGAAGTCAGAGTAGTCTCACACTACAATTCATCTGAAAATAAATGAACATATAATCCGATGAATATTTAAAAACACTTTTGATCAAAGTAATCCAATGAATAAGTTGCTGAATATGAAAGTAAATCGAAAAGGAAGTCATAGTCAAATATAAAATAATCTAAACATTTTAAATACTTCGCACAAAACATTGACACTAAAACATTGTGACTTAAAACAAAGTGACATACAATACTAAAATGTCTACTATTAAAAGATGAAACTTCTCAAAGGGATAAAAAATCCATCATTATAGAAAACCCCTTCGTTAATGCAGATTGAAAAATACATTTTTACGAGATAGGTCATACTAACTAGAAAAGCTGAATAAACTTAATCCCATGAGAGTCTAAAGCATTCATCTCAAAAGATGACTATGAAAATACAATCTCGAAAATAATTACTTAAAGTTAAATGCTAAAACTCGGTCATCCTTCAAATTAGTTCACCTACACCTTATTCGTGAATTTTGAAACTTGAGAACTTATGTACCTACTTGTGTATAAGATATACGAAGATATGCATAATAATATAAAATTCAATTAAATCAGATGAAACCCAATCAAATCATATGCAACCACATATATAACTTGGATATCCATTCATATATATATATATATATATATATATATATAGATAGTAATAATTGATAATCAATCATATTTTTTATTTATTTTGAATATTCTTTAAATATTTAAAGTGAAATCCAACAAGATCTATAAATACAAACAAATTTCGGAACTCACTCAATTCTTTTATTCACTTTTATACTTATATATAATTTCTTCAGTAAAAATATCTTCTGCAAATTAATATTTCTTCAGACTTTATCAACAACTCAATAATCAACTCTTAAAATTATAAATCTTTAGAAAAATATCACTTTTTCCATGTTCAAATAGTCACACTCATTTTTAACAAGAATAAAAAGTTAATCTATTTGTATGTAAACATAAAATAATCTTTTATAAAATAGTCACACTCATTTTCAGCAAAAATAAAAAGTTAATCTATTTGTATGTAAACATAAAATCATCTTTTATAAAAGAAGAAGAAAGTAATACTTTAATTAGAATTTATTCAAAGTAACTTATAATTTAAATAAATAATTTTTTATTGTTTTCAACTTCAGATTTTTTTTAAAAGCTAAAACAAACATGTAAGAAAATAAAATAAATCACTATTAAGAAAGAAGAGTTGTAAGAAACGGGTACCAATTTGTTACCACGAAAAAGACCAAATATTAGTATTGAATTATGTTATATTAATATTATTCTATTATATTAAATTAATACCGAGGAGATAATATTTCAATGGTAATAATTATCAATACATATTAACATAATAATTTAATAATATTTTTATTTCTATAAGTTGTTTACCCTTATTGTTATTAATAAGTATATTATAAGTAAATTGTTATATCATTTTTAAATTTTTTCGGTAAAATAAAAAATTCTAAATTGAACACTATTGAAACATTTAATTTTTTATTTGAAATTATTTTTTATAATAAAATTGTAATATGAAAAAAATTGTTGGTTAAATTAGCTTTTTCTTTTTTTGCTCTCTGTTTATTTATGAATTTCAATGTGGCCATTATACTTTTAAATGGTTCAAAATTGTAGTGACGTTAGTTTAATTAAAATGAAATGAGTTAAGTTGTTGTTTTTTTTTAAATTAAAAGATGAAATTGAATCAATTAAGCACAGATAAATCAAATTGAATCAATTAAAAATAGATAGATCAACTTGAACTATATCTAAAGTACAAAAATCTAGTTTATGCTATTAATATAATAGAATATTTTAAAATTTTCTTTTCTTTTAATACCTTTCTTACTTTACTTTATTTTCTTCTATTTAGGTCAAATCAAACTATACTTATTTCTACTTTATTTTTTTACTTATTTTTTTTCTTTTCTCTCATATTCCATTTATTTTCCCTTAACTTCTTCTACCCTATTAAATATATACCTAGGTGAGTTGTTTGAAAAAAAGAAAATTGACAAAGTGGGGTGGGTTTACAATCCAGGTCAGATATGAAAGGGTATATAAATGTATAAGGATTAACATAGGCATCTATTTATCTCAATCAAGGTATATTTTCCATCTTCTAAGCAAAATGAGGATACTTAGTCTACATCTATGAAACTTTTTTAGTAGTCTCTAATAACACTAGAGAATTTTTTAAAGATCTTATATTTTGTCAACCTCACTCATACTAGGTCAGACATAATATTTGTGATTCATCGCTTTAGCCAATTTTTTTATTGTCGCTTCTACTAGTCATTATCAAGTTTCTTTAACGAATTTTAGAGTATTTCAAATATGTTGCTTAACGAATTTAAGAAGACATCTTGACCAAAACCTAGCCTACTTCAACCTTCCATTCTCTTTGCTTCAAGCTTGAAATATTGAATATTTACTTCCAGCTTGAGGGGCTGCAGAATTATAAAAAAAGTTTTAATAACTCTTGTTCTGGTTATATATACCAGTTGTACCACTCTTTCCTTGATCAATTATAATTTGCACATATTTTTTCTCTTTTATCCTTTTATTGTTTTCTTTACCTTTTCTCTTCTCTCTTTTTTTTTTCTTCATCTTTTATTTTACATGTTTCATATGTGTCATTAGAGTGAGCTATGCTTGCAGATTAACATACATCACAAATTCTTCACCAATTGCAGATATTCTAAGATAGAACTAGATAAAACTAATAGATGTTGGGGTATTTGACATTAAGAGAGAGAATCCACGTGAGAAAAAAAGAGAAAAAAAGAGAGAAGAAGGGAAAAAGGAGAGTGTGGACAAAAAAAAATGTACTCTCTGGATAGTTGCAGATATATGCGTTGGTACATGTAGATAAAACATATTTTCTACTCTGGATTTTGATATTAAAAGATAGAATCGAAGTAGGGAAAAAAAAGAAGAAGAAGAGAGAGAATGAAAGGAAGAGTGGGGGACCAAGCAGATATGGATATATAAGTATATATCTAGAGCAGACAATAAACACAGGACTTTTTAGACCAGTGATTCTTATATTATTTGTTTTGTCTATTTTGCCATACGAATTTCGATGTAATATATTGGAGATTTGTTGATTAAGGTTCCTCTGTAATTTACTCGCAAAGTTTCCAAGATTTATTGGGGATTGTTCTATATTCGATTGCGATGAAACGGCTTGTAGATTAATATTTCATTTCATATACTACTTAATCATGCTACTGCAAAGTAGTATTTGTTTTAACTAATTATTGTAGACGTGTTGTTGCTTCATTTGATATACAGAATAAAAAATAGTGAGATTCCAGAGTTATTCGAAAAGCAGACTCAAACTATGAATTAAAAAATTATAATGAGAACATGATGGATAGAGTGGTTTATTATCTACCTGGTTTTGGGATCATTCCTTTTTTATACAAACTACACATTAATAATCTTTTAGTCTCTCTCCGTTTCATTTGTTGATTTAACGATCTTCCAATAGCTTGTCCATGCACAACGCATGGACACATATTTTCTTTTTTCTTATATCATTATTTTGTTCTCTAAGACGTGATCACTCTACGTGCGGAAGATTAATCATGTGTGCGGAAGATGTTGATTTTACAATAGCTGCAATGTCTTTTGTAGTGGACTATGAACACTCACGAGTAAACTTCTTCCTACATTTTATTAGTCTATTTCACAAGTAAATATTGATGAGTGATGTTGTCGTATAAAAATGTGTATCACTTTTCTTTTCTTTTTTTTAATTGTAATGCACTTACAAATATTGACCTGCTTGTCTTTTCATCTTGTTTTACCTTAAAAAAGGTTCATCCTGTAGGTCCATTAGTACAAGAGTCCAGGTCAATAATTTTGGCATTGATACAATACTTATTAATAAAATACTTATTAATAGTTAATAACTAACTAAATAGATATGCATTTAACCTTAATTTCAATTACCACTCATAATAAAGAGTAGGTTTCTAACCTCATAAGAATAGGTTGTTAAATTTAGATTGAAATAATAACTAAATCATTGAGAGTATAATCAGTCCAATTTTAAGTGACCAATTTAATAACTAAAACTTGATGGAAAATGTTGTTACTAAGATAAATAAAAATAGCAATCTACTTTCCGGTTGTTAATAAGGTTAAATAAAGTAGCATGAGAGTTTATTGCACAAAATTCTCAATTTGGCCCAACCATCAAATTAAAAAGTAAACACATTCTTTTAACAACCAATACTCAGGATACCAAGTAGTATTAGAAAGATTGTCTAAGTTCTAGAAACCTGCTAAGTATAGTCAGTTATTATGATTAAGAAATAATGAAGCTTTAGTGAAGATTAATAAAAGTGAGTTAAAGTCAATAAAATCCTTGTTAGGAAATGATTACTTACTCAAATTAATAAAGAACTTAATGAACATTATTATGGCTTCACTACTTACCTTAAATTTATTCTATTAAAAAAATATGCACTTAATACAAAATGAAGAAAAGATGTGAATTTTGAAAAAGGTTCTTATGAGAGCTTTATGAGATTATAAATTTACTTTTGATGAAAATGTGATAATCAATAAATAAAAATTAAAATAAAATAAATATACATGATTTTTTGGGGTTCTTTTTAGTTTAAGCTAGCCATCTATAAAGATTTTCAATTTAAATGCATCAAACTAAATTATAGATATTAAAATATATAAATTTGAAGATACAAATTGAATCTATCGAAATCATTTTTATGTTCATTCTTAAAGAAAGTGTTAGATTTTTAAGATATGAAGTATATTTTATTCAAGATTTTTACATAGAATGAGAATTAATTAATTTTTATAAAATAACTTTTATGATTAATATTTGAAAACTAAACTAATCAATTTGAAATACATTTTAAATTTCAAAGCAAGTAAGATTTTTTAATGAAGGACAAATCAATAAACAAAAGAACTAAATAAATTCAACAAAGAAGAACACAAATACTTAATGCAATAACTTAATAAGTAAAGGTAGTTTATAAATTATAAACTTGTAATCAGTAATGAAAGAAAAGGAAGGATAAATTATTAAGAACATAAACTGTATTATCAGAAATCAAACAAATTAGTGAAAAAAATTAATGAGTATCATTTTCTTTTGCCATTAGGAATTTGACATTAGAAAGTGCTCAATATTTTTGTTTTTCATACTTAAATATGAATAAGAAAAATTTATGAAAGAAGAAATGTATTTTCAATTCCTCTATATCTTTGTATAACTTCTTCATCCTTTAATAATAATAAGTAACTTTTCTTTCGGTGAATATCACGAATAGCTTATTTTTAGAGACTTTTACATGACAACATATTAATAAGATAGCTAATTTCTTAAACTTTAAACAAATAATATTTTTTATAATTATTTTTTATGTATTATGTAATACCATCATGTTACACTGCTACTTTGGTAGGATATGAAACCAAAATGAGAAAATAAATATTTCTTGAAGGGTGAAGTAATTACAAGACCTAACACAATAATAAATTACAATGAAAAAGGTTTGATAAAAAAAAAATTATGAGTTACGTGACAAATTATTCGTGATGGAAGTTAATGATAAATTTATTTCTATACATCCATATTAGTATTTTAAGACAATGGTGTATGTAAGAAGTATAATGCTAAGGTGATAAAGGCATAAAACATGAGGAGAAGGTTTATTTGAAAAAAGAAAACATGAACCAACTATAAAATATATTATATTTTACAAACTGAAAATAACATAATGATTGTCAGATATTGTCACAAAATAATTTAAACAAAGTGTATTTTTTCAAAAAAAATTTAAATATATGTATATTTTTGCACATTTTTTTTATAAGAATTAGAGGATTTCTAAAATACTCTTATATAATTATTTTATTCTTCACTTGAAAAAAAAATATCTTTGTATGAATTTTATAACCTTCATCTGACAAGAATTATCTTTTTCAAACACAGAAATTAATCTCCAATACTTGTATCACTAATTAATATATCTAAAATACATTGATTTATGTATATATCATCAATAAAGTGAGTTGATTTGTTTGTTTCCATGTAATTTTTTATTAAATAATAAAATTATAAAAATCAAACTTTAATATTCTCATAATAATCAACTTCACAAAATATCACTTATTTAATTATTTTTCTTCAGTATGACACCAATATTTTTCTTCAGTGTAACAACAATATTTTTCTTCATACGCATCTCACTTTTGTATCACTCCTCACCTCTGTCACTGTATTTTGGTTAAATAAATCCCAAATGAGCAATGTCCAATCCTTCACAAGGAAAATCTTACAGTGTTGATACCAAAAGTTAGAGAAAGTCATATTCCTCGCATCATCGCCAAAAAGCTACACAGTAATACTTCCAATCCTATCCCATCAATACCTGAATAGATTTTCCTATTCAAGAAACTCTCCTAAACTAGGTCTTGTCGTTAGAAATATAAATTGGATTATTTAGTTTCCATAACAAGATATCACTTATGAATTGATATAAAAGTCCAAGTACGAAATTGACTGATACCACTCTCGTCTGAGATTGACTCATCCATATTGACAAATTGTCCAAAATTATAAAATGAGTGAGAAGTGGAATAGTACAAGAAGACAATCATGGAGTTACCATAGAGCAAAGCAACCCTTCAAGTTTTATTTCAAAATGTTAAAAATGTGAAATATGCTTAGAGGAGTCATTTTACAAATATTTGGAAGATAAATAAAAAAAATAAAAATTGTGTTATGCAATGACTCCCAATTATTTCAGGAGTCAACAACCGAGATCTAGTCCGGAAGTCCTCTTTATGGTAAGGCTACTTTCTTGAAAGAAGGAATATGCTTGAACAAAAATTAGAGCACAAGAAAGTGCAAATAAGAAATACAAAATACTTCTTCATAATACAAAGAAAGTTTTATGGAAAGGATTTTTTTGTCCTCCTCAACAACGGATTGTGTACCCAATCAAACCAATTTTATGAGTCTCAACATGTCCTACCCTCTCACTCAGCCATTTCAAACCCATTGAATTCACTTGGCGTATAATTCACTATCACTCCTAGACTGCTTTATTTTTTAATATGTATATAACCTAATTTTAGTTTATGAAGAAATTTATGTTTATCCTTCTTCTTATTTTTATCTCCTAAAATATTTATGGAAAAGTTTATCCAAACACATCCTTTATTCTATCCAATTTAAGTAAAGGTGAAACTTTTATGTATAAAAAACAATATGTTTGACAAAATTATTTGAAGAAAAAAAAATCAATTTTGTCATAAATATTGAAGATTTTGTAAGAGAATTTTTTTAATTTTGAAATAAATAGACTGCTTCTGTACAAATATTAAACTCGTTAAAAATGTAGTTATCTTTATAAAAGAATTCAACTTTTTATTATCTAAATAGATTAGAAAAGTTCTTCCAAACTTATTTTTAAAATGGTACTCAGAAAGAAAAGTAACAAGTAACCTTTATATAACAAATTTAGTTGTAGATCAAATTGATACCTTGAACTGTTTGTAAGGGAAACTGCCAGAAAATGTAAAATGAAGTCCGAAGGTGAGGCGCAGGGAATAGGTTTGTATTTTTCCGATGTAGTATTTGAGTTAATAAGGGCATCCTAGGTACCTGTATTTTTCCGATGTAGTATCTGAGTTAATAAGGGCATCCTAGGTACCTGGGCATGCATATGCATGGTGTAGTAGGTGTGTTATTCTGGGATGATTTTGAAACATGGGAGTGAAAAAATGTATCACATTCCTATGGGGGCCAGAAAAGAAAAGGAGATGGTGATGAAAAAATGATTTGATCAATTATATGTGATGACCCGTGAGAGAGTGAGCCAAAAGCTTAACTGCCTCAAATCCCTCCCACAGTGCCCACCATTACATGACAAAACCCCAACTCCCATATGCAAACAATTTGGTGGCCGGCTGCTTCACATGCCTCCAAAATCCAACACGAGCAGTGCTCCTACGGCTACAGGTACTACCCCCTCTTATATTTCATCTCTCTCTTTCTTTCCAAAGAAACCAAAATCACAAAAGATAAAAAGGGTTAATTATCGCTAGAGATTGGAGTGGGATTAGCACCTTTTGTAGCCGTGAGAGTGATGTTCTCAGCACTACTCCTTTTGCCATCTGAAAAAGCCTGAACTTCCCCTAGAAGGGTCTCTTTTGCCCAATTTGACTTCAAATATGTTATCTCGGGACGAGAGTTTCCCCTCCACCGATCAGTCTCTGTTGGGAAGAACCATAATATAATCCCTCACCAAAAAGCTGAACTGTCTATTTTGTGTGCAGAATTCTCCCAAACTCTACTGCCAATTTTCACCCACAACTTGGATCGCTTCCCAATGGCAAAGGTACCCACTAACAGTCAGGTCACTTTCCCTTTTCCCCTCTTCTCTCATTAATTCTCCTTTCCCCTCTGTCCCAACTTTCTTCTTCTCCCTTTAAATCCTTCCAACCCCATCCCCACAACTCCCACACACTGTCCATGACGCAATTCACACCCCCACTGCCTCCCTTCCACCAAATCACACCTCTCCCCAACCCTACCATGAACAAAAACCAAATCCCTAGGACTAGGCCCTGGCCTGCAGGCTTCCCTACCTCCAAGGCCTTAACCAACTTCGCCGACGCTAACTGCATGGAACAGTTACTTGTTCACTGTGCCACCGCCATTCAAACCAACGACGTAACCCTCGCACAGCAAATCCTTTGGGTCCTCAACAACACAGCATCTCCCGACGGCGACTCCAACCAACGCCTTGCCTCCAGCTTCCTCCGCGCTCTCACCGCACGTGCCGCCCAAACCGGCACCTGCAAGATGCTCGTCGCCGTAGCTGATCACGCCCGCACCAACCTCTCCATAGATACCCACAAATTCTCCGTCATCGAGCTCGCCAGCTTCGTCGACCTAACTCCCTGGCACCGCTTCGGCTTCACCGCCGCCAACGCCGCCGTCCTCGAAGCCACCGAGGGTTTCTCCGTCATCCACATCGTCGACCTCAGCCTCACGCATTGCATGCAGATTCCCACGCTCATCGACGCCATCGCCAGCCGCCACGAGGTCCCTCCTCTCGTTAAACTCACTGTTGCCGATGCCACCTGCAGAGACATCCCTCCTATGCTCGACCTCTCCTACGACGAACTCGGAGCCAAGTTGGTCAATTTCGCTAGGTCCAGAAACGTAGTAATGGAATTCAGAGTGGTTTCTTCCACCTACCAAGACGGCTTCGCGGGTTTGATCGAACAGTTAAGAGTGCAACAACAACATTTTGTTTACGCAGCAGAACCTCGCCCCTGTGAGGCTTTGGTTATCAACTGTCACATGATGCTTCACTACATCCCCGACGAAACCCTACACGCAATTCCTGAAACTGACTTAACCTCTTTCCTCTACGATTCTTCTTCTTCTGCATCTTCTTCTTCTGTCGTTAGTGTTACTTCCACTTCCTCGCTGCGATCGTTGTTCCTTAAATCTCTGCGGGGTTTGGATCCAACGGTTGTAATCTTGGTAGATGAAGATGCGGATTTGACATCCAATAACTTGGTTTGCAGGCTAAGATCTGCGTTTAACTATCTATGGATACCTTACGACACTGTGGACACGTTCCTTCCGCGAGGGAGCAAGCAAAGACAGTGGTACGAAGCAGACATATGCTGGAAGATTGAGAACGTGATAGCGCACGAAGGGGTTCAGAGAGTGGAGAGGGTTGAGCCTAAGAATAGGTGGGAGCAGCGAATGAAGAACGCGAACTTTCAAGGGGTGGCTTTCAGTGAGGACTCTGTGGCGGAGGTGAAGGGCATGCTGGATGAACATGCTGCCGGGTGGGGATTGAAGAGGGAAGATGAACAAATTGTCCTCACTTGGAAAGGACACAACGTGGTCTTTGCTTCTGCTTGGTTACCTGTTTGAACATCATTTTTTGCGGCTTTGTTCTCTATCAATAACAGACATTCATTATTTTCCTATGTAGTCTTTCTTAGTAACTTTCTTAAATAGTTACCTTGTACTTTTTAAGAGTAAATAAGTAGTTCAGAAGTTATTTTTAGGTCTTTGTCATGTTCTTAGATAGTATCAATGCAGGTTTTTCATATTTTTCCATTCCAACTTTTGCCCTCCTTCATTCTCTCCTCAACTTCTCTCTCTTTCAGGATATATATACACCCTCAATGAGTGTAATTCTCTCTTCTTCTTTTTTTCAGTTCGTATAGTAATTGGTTCATTCTTATTATTTCTACACATTCTTGAGATTTTAAACATTTTATCCAAAATCAGATCTTATGATAGTAACCAATAGTAATAGACTAGTCGTTAGCCGGGTATAGGTGATAAATCTCATGAACAGAAGAAATACAGTAATCGACTAGTACAGACGATAAATCTCATGAGCAGAAGAAATACAGTAATCGACTAGTTGTTAGCCGGGTACAGATGATAAATCTCATGAGCTGAAGAAATACTTCCTTGGTTTTGCCAAAACCAAAAGCTTAATTTTGGAATAAGATGAGGTCAAGGAGTGTCTTAATGACTAAAAACATTTTATTGAAAATCCTAATATCATTATAAAGTACATTTTTACATTTTTTGCTTTTAATTTCTCTGAACAAGTGCCTTTTAACTAAAAAGTAAATCTTGAAGATGAAATCTATGAGCACTGAATACTTGACCACCTGAAACAAGTATAACTTGAAGGTTGCATTAAATGCGAAGCTAGCTAGTGACAGTCTATTATATACTCCTTTAAAATTCTCGATGTTGTGCTGTGTTTGCCTAGGTATAATTGTCCTAGACAATTATGGACGTGTGATCTTCACTTTTTATTGCTACATGCCATGGTAAGAATTCGATTAATGTTTCTCAGGTACTAAGCATTTGATTAATGTTTCTCAGGTACTGTCAATAAAAAGAGTATTCTTATTATAAATCTTCTCCTTAACTTAATTTACCATAACTTCCGGATAATATATATACCTTAACTTACTTCCTTTCTAGTCGAATATTTATATAAATAATACAAAATAAAAGTTACTAGCAGTACCATAATACAATGGTATCAGGTCAGAAGATAACATGAGTCTAACTAGAGACCAGTAAGATTATGACACGATATATACAAATTTTTAAAAGCTAACCAAACTCAAGAGATTGCCCAATTGCACCAAATATAAATCTCTTCTACATGTAACACCCATATGTTCATCTCCCTCACCTGACCCCTATTCTTCAAACATCTTCTCCCACCCTTCTCCAAACTTTCATCAAATAATTGATACTACTTTAAAAAAATCATTCATAATATTTTAAGTCTACAATTACTTCAATGAACTATTTTTTCTTGAGTTACTCTCTCTTAGAATTTGATATCACGAATAAAAGAGGTTTTGAAATAAAATAGTATTGGGAAACTCCGATCTTAAGACATTAGGTTTGTGGGTCTTCTTTCTTATATATTGCTCAACTTTCTCATTTCTACTCAATGTGGGACTTAGACTCACACTTGAATACGTAACAATCCCCCTCGAGCGGAAGTATTCTCAAACCCGAGTACATTACTCATGACCCTCACTTGTACGGTCTTTCACACCCAATGTGGGACTTATACAGGGTCAAACTGTACTCGCCCAAGCTGTAAACCAGTGACTCTGATACCACTTGTTGGGAAACTCCGAGAGGAGAAACCGGGGAGATCTCACAAGAATGAGACAATAGCCAACCATATAAGAGAATGACGCCACCTCCAACTCAAAACCTTAAGGCATTAAGTTTGTGGGTCTTCTTTCTTATATGTTGCTCAACTTTCTCATTCCTACCTAATGTGAGACTTAGACTCACACTTGAATACCTAACAAATACCAATTAAAATAATTAAAGGAACAATATGTAGATTTGAAGAAAGCTCCAACTTTGGTAGAAAATTATTTAAATTTTACATCTTTATCTCTTTTACACTTTACATTTTTTATCAGAAAAAATAAAATAAATAAAATGGAGCATTTGAATGATACTTTAACTCTTATACAAAATTGTTTAATATAAATTTGTTCAAAATAGTGCTTCAACTCTTATTCTACTTCCTACTCCCTAAAGCAAAAAAAATGAATGATAAGAATTCTTTTTTTGTCATTCCTTATGTTATCCTCCACGTCATAAGGTTCATTTATCAAAATATCTAACAGAGATCTAGGTATTAAAGATGTAGGTAAATTCAATGATGCTTTGTTAGCTAAGTGAAAATGGAGGTTGGGGGTCGAAGAAGGTGGAGAGTGAAAGGAGATTATTGAGTCTATACAATACATGGTTGTTAAATCAAAATATCAAAGACAATAATGGTACTGGCATGATTTATGTAAGGTGTGTGGTGTAGGAGCCCAGGCAAACTAGTTTGAAAAAATGATAAAAGTATTAAGTGGAGCTTAGGTGATGGGAGTAAAGTGAGATTTTTACCGGATAAGTGGGTTGGGGATGACATCCTTAGAGATAAATTATGTCGATTATATACTATCTCAAAGTGTAAGGATTGTGTAGTGAGTGATTTAGGTGAATGGCCAAATGATGAGTGGAAATTGAACTTTCAATGGAGAAGAGAAAGATTCATGTGGAAAATGGTATTGGTACAACAACTTACTAACATATTAGCAAATGTCCAATGGAAGAGGGACTCTAAGGATGGATGGGTATAGATGGGAAGCGAACGCGAGATATACATAATCAGTGAAGGATAAAAAGTGTTGAGTAATAATAGTAATGAGTCAAGTATACAAATTTTCAAAAAAGCTATGAAGCCTTAGTGTACAACCTCCAGCATAAGTGTATGTTTGGAGGGTATTGTGGGATAGATTGCCAACTAAGGAAAATATGGATAAGAGAGGGTTGGTTTTACATAATACTATTTGTCTTATGTGTTTGAATCATATTGAAACAACACAACATCTATTATTGACTGTAGGGTAGCAAAATCAGTGTGGGACAATTGTGAAAGATGAGTGGAGATTACTTTTGTTAGGCATAACTCATTGCATTCTAATTTCCAAATTTCTATATGATGAGTTTGAGTAATAACCAAAATTTGATTTGGAAGGAGATGTGACTTGTAATAATTGGGAAACATGGAATCATCGAAATAAAGTTGTGTTTAAGAATAGAGTAGTAGATAAGGATGAAATATTCGTTTGGCCCAACTTAGAGGGTGGTCATGGATAAAATACAAAAGTAAAGTGGACTAATTTTAGCTGTCCTGACTGGTATTTTTTTTAGAGTGCAATGTCTGGAAAGATTCAGAGAAATAAGGTAGCGGATGGATAAGTGAGGTGATAATTAGCATCTGTTTATGATGGCGGAGAATAGTCGTATGGTGCGTTGGGATTGTAGGTGTAATTAGTAATGGGCAGTAAGTAGAGAGGTAAATCAAACCTTTGCTTTAGTAATCATACTTGTCTAGTAAGGGTCCAGTGAGAACTTAGTGTGTAGAGGACTTAGGGCCTAATACTATGTAAGTTGTAGGGAAACAAGTGTTTGTTTTGCAGGTACCAATAACCATTGAGAAAAAAAAAGGAAAGCGCAAAACATCAACAACAGGCTTGGCTTTGTGATATGGATTTACAGTATGCTGATTTATCGCAACACTTAATGCATTGACAAATGTGACAAGTCGCTTTGAAGTGAAAAGTGTTGGCTTTGTTTGGTTGGAGGAGTGGATTTGAGATGATGGATTTGAAGGGATTTGAGTGAATTGTGTGTGGATGAGAAGGTTGTTTGGATTAATGGATGGATGGTAAGATTTGAAGGGATTGGTTAGGGATTGATTTGATAGATGTTATAGATTTGTTTTTATTTTTTTAATTGATATATTTTTGAAATTACTAATTAACCCTTGTGAAATAAGATGGTAAAAAATTAAAATGAATTGGATTAAATTGATTTTAATATAAAAAATATAGAAACTGAATCAACTAACTAGATATTTTTTAGGAGGTTGATAATGATTTTATCTAATCCAACCTGTGAGCATCCTTATTTTTGTGTTTTAATAATTTTATGATTAAAAAAAGTAAAACTGTTTTTAAGATGAATAAAAAATATTTTAAATAACATCTTCTCCCCTCAATTTCATTATAAATATTGAATCAAATAAGGAGATAAAAATATATATTTTTCTGATTTACTTCAATTAAACATTAAGTAAACATATTTTCATCGATAAAAAATAAAAAATAAGAACAAATAGAAAATAATATAACATGGATAATATACTTTTTATTATTTCTTTTATAAAGTAAACAATTTTTATTGATTTAATTATTTTACGTCAATAATATAATTGTATTGAGTATGAGTAGATTGAAGGAGATTAATTATATTATAGCTGTCTTGGAAAAAAGGAAAGGAAAATATTATGAATGAAAAAAAAATATAATTATTGAAATCAATTATTTGATGAATTAAGTATAAATCAGTTTATTTTTCATATATAATATATATTGTTACAATAAATATACATTAATGCTAATAATTGTTTCTTGTTTATAATTTATATCTTCTTTACATTTTTCTAATTATTTTAGTGCGATAAAATTAATAAGGAGGGTTATGTAATTTCCAAAGTCAAGGGTATTTCGTAATTTCCACTTCATTTACAAGGACTATTTCATAATTTTCAATTTCATTCCTTCAAATCCCTTCAAATATCTTTAGATGAGCAAAGATCCAATTCTGCAAATCTCTCTATAGATCCATCCTTCCAAATCAGGTCAACCAAACAACCTTCATCCACTCAAATCCATCCTCTTGAACAGTGAATCCCTCAAATCAGTCCAACCAAACACCACCTGAGTGTTAATAATACTTTCATTGTAATTTTGGAACTATTAGTAAGAAAATATTGAAATTACATACAAACAATTAATAACAATTATTGTTCTTCTTATTATTATAATCGTAACTTCTATAATTAATAATAATATTAATATTGACATTATTAATAATATTGATAATATTAATAATAATAATAATTTTGATAATATTAATAATAATCACATTAATAATAGTAATATTAATATTAATATTATTAATAATATCAACATTAATAATATTAGTAATATTAATATTAATTTTATAATAGTAATAATAATAATCAAAATAATTAGTAATATTGTTAATAATATTCATGATAATAATAATATTATTATATTAATAATATTAGTTTTACTAAAAATATTAAGAATATGAATGATATCAATAATGGTAATAACATTATTAATAACATTTATAATAACAATAATAAGTAATAATACTATTAATAATAATAATATAATATCAATAATATTAATAATTTTATTATATTGATAATAATAATTAATATTATTAATAATATTTATGATGATAATAATAATATTATCATACCAATAATATTAATAATATTAGTAAAAATATTAATAATAATATCAATAATGCTAATTTGTTGTAAGATTCTATATGCAATGCTAATTTTACATATATGTATAGTTATTTAATTTAAGTTTAAATTTATTTTTTTATCCTTTTTTTGAAAAAAAAAGGGTAAACTATATAAATAAATAGAGCACTTACCATGTCCTAACCTTATATAAAGTACTTCAAATATTTACAAAGAATATCTATACACGTAATTTTTAAGAATACAATATTTTTTCTTTAAAACATCAAGTGGCAGGTTAAAGTTTCATAAGACTTAAAACAAATTAAAAAATGAAGTTTTTTTTAATTAATAATTTATTAGAGTTGTAATATTTTTACTTAAAATTTAATTTTCGAGCTTTTGTGATACAAAATTATCTTTTAAATTATCATAATTAATTTCATTTAACATATCTTTTTCAATAGACAACAAAATTAATATGTTTAGTCTATTGAGACATTGTTGATCTTAAATAAGATTTTATTAATTTAATAAAATACTTTTTAATTAAAGAAACTGATACTAAAATTGTTAATAATATTAGTACATGAGAATAGAGGGTTAAGGTGATTTGTTGCAATGATTGCAGTTATATTTACTCTTGATTTTTAACTTTGTTAGAAATATTTGGATTGGTACTATATTGTTTTTGTAGGTATTTGTTGGAGCTCAGTGTATTGGCTTCTGTGTCCAACTGGGGCCAGGATTTTATTAGTTTTTGGTTGGGAACTCTTGTGTTGAGACTAGAGTTTGAAGATAAACAAAGTTTGGACAGGCTGGTCCGTATAAGGATACAGTGATGACAACAAAGTTGCAGAATTTTTATTGGCCTTGGTTTTAAGGAGATTTCTTTGAAAATGCTTGATTGTCTAGAAATGTGCATTGATTTTATTGGTTTGTCTAGAAATCATTGACTTTACCTGTACAATGGGTTAGACAACTATGGAATCTTGAGTAATGGGACTGGGGTCAAGCAATCTTGGATGTTTATAATATTTTGTAATTGTTTGACTTATTAAGCATATCTATATTCATTCGGCCTAATGTAGTTATGTTGTTTATATAAAGGTTGGAACACCCCAAGTGTTCCTCCTTTATTGTTGTTTAAAAAAAATATGAGAGCAACAACAACATACTTATTAGCATTGGCAGGCCTAGAGTGACATGGGATGCTTGTTTGATGGTGCCAAACAAGAGAGCACTAACAACATTGCTTTTCATTGTGAGAGAAGACAAAGTGCAGTGTCGTGAAAAGCTTGTCTTGCATGTCAATGACATTACTCGTCCATGATGACAAAAGCCAAAGGTCACAAGAGGCTTCTCTTGTCGTGTTGGACATGGAGGCAACATCGACAATGCTTGCGAATGGCAGTGAAAGGCATAGGCAAGCACATAGAAATGATAGTGGTGTTGCATCATGGGAGGAAAAGGAAAACTTCAAAGCGTGCAATGTGAGTGGTCCTTAGTGTGCATGAAACTCGGTATTCGATAATGATTGGTGGTCAATGATGAACATAATCTTACTCGCACTTAGAACCTTTAATCATAATTTTCTTGGATTGTAATCATGAATAAATCTATTCTTTTAAATAGGATTGTCTAATTGGGTTTATTTGAGCCTTAACTATTATTATTGTTAATCTTGGATTTTTAGTCATGATAGACGGTCTAATCCATCTTACTTTAGATGATTTAGTGGTTACATGAAACAGATGGTCTAACAACTAATCTACTATCGAAGAAAGCACCTCAACAACATTAAATTTAATGAAGATGAATGTGTATAAAAAGTTTGATGTAAACAAATTAGATAAGATAAAAGCATGCATATATGTAAGTTTGATATAAGCTTTTACTACTAAGAGTGGGTTTGACCAATCAAAGTCTAACATGCTTTTTTGAATCAAAACAGGAAACTAGATTTGTATAAAAAAAAGTTAGAGAATAAAATCTACAATATCTTAAATAAATTTGGAAGTAAATAATTTGGAAGGATAAAAAGAAACAAAATTTGTAATAGAATGGAAACAAAATTTGAAATTATGTAAAGTTAGAAATTGAGAATATGTGAACAATATCTAAACCATAATATTATTCCAAGATCCATGGAGCAAATAAATATATAAAAGGATACAAGTTTAAAGGATAAGACAATCAAGCTTTACACTGGAAACACATTCATAAACAAAGCATAATAATTTTCTTAGTTTTCTTTTTTTGTAATTCTTCTATTTTGCCTCCACATAGAAGACTAAACTCTTCTATGTTGATTATCTAATGATTTTACAATAAATTTTGATGTTATATGCAGTTAAAGTTTTATTCTTTAATATCTATAATATGCTGCTTTAGACGATTTGGTCTTTTTGAGTTTTAATTTATGTTATTGGGATTGTTTCTAAATTTATGTTGATAATTCAATTATGTTGTTTAATTGAAATTGTTGTTTAGTTTAATTTATTTTGAAATGTCTCTTGTTTGTTTAATTCAAGAGTTAAAAAATACTAAAAACCTTATGAGGAGACACATAGAAATGAATAAGGAATTTAATAAATTAATAAACACATGTTTCATTAATTTTATCTTTTAAAACTTATCTTTTTTACTTAATAACAAATAAATTTACCTATTTATGAACCAAAGTATTTAGAGAATTAAGAATGGCAGTATCAGTATTTATCTTATCAAACAATTCATATGAGAATCAATCTACTCAGAGTGAACCATACATGCTATTGGATTTGTTAGGATTTTGAAAAATAAATCCTTTCAAGATGAATTTTCAAAAAAAAAAATCCATAATAATTAAAACATCAAATTCTTGAAATAATGTAGCCATAAGGGTTGGGAGAAGACTTTGATGGAAAAGTTCTAGAAGAACTTGTCTGAATAGGAAATAGATCTAAAAAAACAAGTTTCTCTTATTCTAATTAGTATATATATTTGTTTAAAATCTTGTGTAAAAAATAAAATTCATGACGAATCAAAATGTTACATATACTGATATATCAGTAAGAATGAATAATAAAAACTGTAAATCATTCCTCATCAGACAACATTTTGAAAAATTAAACCATAATAAACAAGTAGAATGAATTCTATTTTATCCATAAAATAGAGGAAATGAATTGGGTTTTCCCAATTAGATCCAATGATTTTGAATTTGAACCTGTGATGCAACATGATTAAGAAATAGTATGGAAATTTTTTGTAATAAACTTTTGTAGAAATTTAGACACATATTGGATATACATTATTTCAATTATTCAATCATCAACTGAGAGATCAGTATTTCGTGATTTGCATTTGAAGGTATATGCATCACAAAGGTAGAGTGCGGGAGAAACTAAAATCAATTGCATCAATATCTATCTAAACTTACAGATGAAGAAAGATTACAGAAACTAAATAACAAAATATATATATATATATATATATATATATATATATATATATATATATATTTATATATATATATATATATATATTTATAAATATATATATTTTGAGT
>Ga0099824_1004510_pt1 | contig 20038 bp, 12 predicted proteins | sample SiratrowhiteBW_FD_76837 | JGI IMG/M metagenome (GOLD analysis project Ga0099824, IMG submission 76837) | Root nodule microbial communities of legume samples collected from California, USA - Siratro white BW | ecosystem: Host-associated > Plants > Roots > Nodule | place: USA: California... | reverse complement strand
CTCCAAATTGAAATTAAACGTATAATACACCTTACCTTTACTTCAATTGATGATATAATTGGCAATGTAGCTTGAATTTGGTAATGCTGGTGCGTTAATTTCTTCACGCAGAGGATGCTTCGAAGAAGAGGAATTTGCTGCTGGACGTGGAAGAAGGTATTGTGGAAGTGCTGGACATGGAACAAAGCAAAAATGGGGCAGAAATGGTGCTGAACGTGGAACAAGCGCTGCTATGGAGGTGCAGGCTCGCCGGTGATGAAATGGGAGGGGAGAGGTGCGTCTGAGAGTGAAAAAAGAAGAAGGGTAATTTGGACCTTTAACAAAATTTAAAAGGATATTTTCGTAAAATTGTAATTAGTATGGAGGTGCAGGAAGTCGTCATGGAGGTGCAGAAAGAATCACTCAAGACGCAATGTTTCCAGAAAAAAAAAAAAAAACTGATAATGGGCCTTTAAATTTCAACCGTGGACGGCCTGCACTTCATAATTCCAAAATCAATAAAATATTCTTTTAAAATTTGTATTCCAAATTATATAATTTATTATATTTAAAATTATATAATCTGAAATATAATCTTTTTATCTTTTAAATTGTATAATTTAGAATAAAAAAATATAAAGGATACTGAAAAATGAAGAGGTCTGAAAAATATAAAGGATACTTTTGCTTTCACTATAGAGGTATAGAGGTGTGAAAAGATGTATTCTCAACCGTGATATGCTTTTTTAGGCAATTGCTTCCTAGATTTCCTCGTTTTGCTTCCTACATTCCATTGTATTTTTAAAATATTAGAATTATTTTTAGAGATATAAAAATATCTTTCGCAATTGGTATTTCAAAATAAATATTAGAGATATAAAAATGATTTCCGAATTTGATTTTCTAAAATGAATTTTAAGAGCGCACAAAGTAATTCTGGAAAATATTTTTCGGAAATATATTTTGTTCCGAAACAGACCATGATTTTGGAAAAAAAAAATTGCTTCCGAAAATTTCCTAAAAAATAATTTTCAAAAAGTAAAAAAAAGCGAAAAAACAGTCACCCCTTCTACGCAAATACCATACAATCATATAATTAACACTTATCTCTATACTCCCAAACAACCGAATCTGTAATGTGAAAATGTCTTCTGCCACGCTGCCGCCGATCAAGCTCCTCTGCAGCACCTCCTACAATGACAATGTGTCTCCCACAACAACCCAAATCCCCTTTTGTCTTAGGTAACAGGGCTATCAATGTCTATTCATATATTTAATGGGATGAAGGAAGTAAGTGTGGGGTGCAGGAAGCAATTTCTGATTTTTGAGTTTGTTTAGCCCGGCCCCATTTGGTTAATCCATTGTAGCTCGGTCAGTTACAAATTTATTTTGTAATAGGCAAAGTTTAAGTTGATAAATAAATATTAATTGATTAATAGTTACCTAAATAAATAAATATTAAATGAAATATATTTTTTAAAAATTTAAATAAATATTAATTATTTAAGTTTATTCATTTGATTCAAATACTTTCTTCAAATATTAATGCCAAATTGCGTCGTGCACACTTGGTATTTTTGTGTAAATTGTGTACGTGGAGAACATGTTTTGTTGCTTGAAGCTAAATATTACATGCAACCAATATTTGACTGGAGTGGAATATTTGAATTTAAGGCATGAAAACAAAAAGAAATAGTTTACTTCAAGCTGAAAGTTGTTTGCACGAAAAGAAATTTCATATTGAAAAAATAGACAAAAATTTTGTCCTTCAACGACTGTCATAATTATAAATAAGTTGGAAATGTGATGACACACGTAATGTTTTATAAATATTTTGTTAGGTTTTATAAATATATAATTAGGCCAATAATCATAGTTATAATTATGATAATTTTTTTATCAGCAGTTATAATCATTATAATAATTGTATTAAAAAGATAATCCACTCAAATCAACGATTAGTTGATGAAATTCAAATAACTTATTTTTGTCATGTGCTTTTAAATTTTAAATTAAAAAAACCGAGTAACTGTTTTATTTTATTTTATGATTAAGTTAATCAATATTAGCTTACTTGAAAAATAACCAAATTCAGATGGAAATGAACTCTTTCAAACACACTTATATTATTAAATAAGAATTTGATTTAGCTGTTGAAAATTAAGATGACATCAAAATGAAGGTATGGTCAACAATAAGGTTCACAGGAGTTTGGATAAAATATTATTACATATTGATTTTTCAAAGAACAAATAATGGAGGTTGGTTGGTTAAAAAATTCAATGTTCACTGATATTTCTTTATTTTTTTTTCCTATCTTTGAATTTATATCATAACCTGATTCATCCTATTGTAACAAATCCTTGTAAACGTTGTCAAAAGTTAATCTTTAAAAAGCATAAAGAATGTTAACAATGTAAGCAGCCTTATTCAAAATTATAATGCAGCAAAAGAAAATGATTGTTTCTATAATATTATTTTTAAATTTAACTTTAACATATTGTTTTTAAAATTTAACTTTAACATAGTAGTTCAAAATATTATATTCTTATATTCAAATACAACAAATTTTTTATTTAAATTATTATATGTTCTTGCAAGACCGGTTAGTCATAATAGTCATCAAGTAAATGGTTGTTTCTAGTAATTTTTAAGTTCTAATCATGTCTCCGATGCTCTTTCCAGTGTTCACGTTTCTGGGAGGAGTCCTGCAGGCACTCCCACGATCAAGTCTGTGATTGTCTGAGTAATAGTATGTAAGTAGGATCAAGTAACCATATCTCATGTCTTGAAATCATCTTCTTATTTATAGGGTTCTGGATGGGTCTTTGAATGTTTGGACTAAGGGTCCAGATTGCTACAAGTGTTTTATGTACTCTGTTGCTTAAGGTATCCAAGTTTATGATTGTCATATGTCTCTCTTATTAGTGCTTACGTGGCCCAGAAGAATTAAAGGCTTTTGACCACTTAAGATGTTCGTGCTGACGATTGTTATATGTCTCTCTTGTCAGTGCTTCCATGGCCTAGAAGGATTAAAGGCTTTTGACCAATCTGGCTTAGTTTATGCCGGCTTATATGGTGATAGTATGGATGGACACTTGTCGATTGACCCAAGTTAGGCATCAATTATGTATTGGGTGGGTTAGCTGGTAGGATATTGGATAAAATCTGTGAAGATGAAGATGTTACTCACAACAAAACCTTTAGTGAAAGTTCTCACTAACTGCAATGAAGAGAATGAAGAATAGGAAGATGAGGAAGCGAAAGAGTGTAAAGAAGGCTTAGAGAGGGGTAGAGAGATGCAATAGAGCATATTCCAGAAGCAAGAAAAGGTTGAAGAATTAGCTCAAAGCTCAAAATCTTGAGCTGAAGCAATTATCCTCTCATCTGAAATATATATTTTTGGCAGAAAATGGGGGCAAGCTTGTGATCATCAATAATACGTTGACATCAATTACCATGATTGCTTTTTACCCTCGGTTGCCCTCGTTGAACTTCGTGTACTGTTAGGTATTCAAGTGTGAGTCTAAGTCCCACATTGGGTAGGAATGAGAAAGTTGAGCAACATATATGAAAGAAGACCCGCAAGCCTAATACCTTAAGGTTTTGGGTTGAAGGTGGTGTCATTCTCTTATATGGGTTTGGCTCAGTTCTCATTGTTAGAGATCTCCCCGGTGTTTCCCCCTCAGATTCTCCCAACAAGTGGTATCAGAGCCGAAGGTTCGTGGGTGACCGGCTCATACGAGTATTTGTTAGGTATCCAAGTGTGAGTCTAAGTCCCACATTGAGTAGAAATGAGAAAGTTGAGCAACATATAAAAAAGAAGACCCACAAACCCAATGCCTTAAGGTTTTGGGTTGAAGGTGGTGTCATTCCCTTATATATGTTGGCTCCGTTCTCATTCTTGTTTCTCTCCCCGGTGTTTCCCCCTCGGATTCTCCCAACAAGTGGTATCAGAGTCGTTGGTTTATGGCTTGGGCAAGTGAGGGGTCATGAGTAATGTACTCGACATTGAGAATGCTTCCGCTAGAGGGGGAGTGTATCAATGTGGTGGAGGAGTGACTCTCACTTGAGGGGGAGATTGTTAGGTATTCAAGTGTGAGTCTAAGTCCCACATTGGGTAGGAATGAAAAAGTTAAGCAACATATATGAAAGAAGACCCCCAAGCCTAATGTCTTAAGGTTTTAGGTTGAAAGTGGTGTCATTCTCTTATATGGGTTTGACTCAGTTCTTATTGTTAAAGATCTCCCCGGTGTTTCTCTCTCAAATTCTCCCAACAAGTACAAATCTATGTATCCTCTTATGTTTACTCTTTCTCCTGATAAACCCACGATCTGATTGTCCAATGGGATTATTGCATCCTTAGCCAGTCACATCTTCTTAAAGGTTTTTCAGTAGAGGACATCTACTGAACTACCTTGGTCAACCAATATGTCTTTATTATTGCAAAATTTGCCACTTCAATAGTTATGACCTATGAAGCTCGGACACTTCATTTTAGGTAGCATATCCGTGTCCGATACGTATCGGACACTGACACCCGTACGACACTCGTAGGACACGTATCGGTGAAGTGTCCAATTCAAAAGACAATTTTTTAACTATCGGACAATTCTAATATAGTTCTAACACAATTTAAAAAAGGAATAATACAATTATTTTCTAAAAACTCATAAACTTTTTACAAAAATAAGATATAAATCTTGTATATAATTAAGAATATTTAGATTATACATGTTTTTTTCATTTTTTAGAGTTTAGATAAATGAATTAGATCCATTTTTTATTATATTTGACTTTATAGATGTTTTTTAATACATAAATATATTGAAGATTAAACAGTGTTAGTGTGTGTCGTATCCGTATTAGTGTCGGGGCTTCGGAGGTTATGACCATGAAGTCGTCTTGTTTAGGGTGATGTCCTTAAAGTCTCAGTCGGTAAAGTTTATCTCAGATATGCTTCGTTATCTGCGGTGAATGATCATGTGAACAATCCGGATTGCTCTCAAATATTTTTGCGAGCCGAATATGTCGTTCTGGCACCCCAAATCCTTCCGAAATCGTATTGATCACTGCTCTCACTGGCGCCCCCCAACGTCGTGGACTTCTTTCTCTGAGCTGCTGAGATCGTGTTCGGCCTTCCCTTCTTGTCCCAGGACTTCTTTCTGCCGAACTCCTCTCTCTCAGACTTCTCTCCCTCGGACTTTTCTCCCTTGGGCTTCAAGCTCTCGATGGTCCATACGCGTACGGTTTATGTTGCTCGCTTTTTGCAACATAACGTTGCAGGTGTTTGTCTTGGATAAGCTATTTAATTTTGTCTTTTAATGCCGTACACTCTTCAGTGTTGTGGTCGTAGTTGCGGTGGTATCGAAAATGCTAGCTTTGGTCAGCATTGGGTTAGGAACGGAATTTTGAGGTGTAGGAATCAACTCCGTATTCAACGCTTCATCTATAATAGGAGTTCAGCATGTATTGAGTGGAGTGTACTTGGAAAACTTGGGTTTCTAGTTCCCTCTCTCGGCCGCTGTATCCCACGGTCTCTTTTGTTCTTCCTGGCCGGATTCTTCTCCGCCCTCACTTGATTTCTAAACTCCTTGAGCTCTTGGAGTTACATGAACTTAGCGGCCTTATGATGGAGTTTTGTCATCCGTTACTTTGAATCTACCCCCCAATAATTTTTAAAATAATTATTTATTTTCTTTAAGTGACTTTCGCATTATTTGTTCTGGAATTTTTTTTCTAGATTACACCTTTTTAAATTCATGAAATATAATGTAGATCATATTTTCTAAAATAGGATCAAATTTCCAAAATAAAATTTTTAGAACACAATATATTTTAAAACAAACTTGTCAAAATAAAATTTTATAAGAAACTTTTTAAAATTTGTATAATATTTTTCGGAATGCATTTTCGGAATGACTGTTAGAGATGGAACTTGAACACATTTTATATATTTCAGAATGAAATTCCTTTTTACTCCTCTTCTTCGAACTGTAGTAAGTTACTGTGACGGTGACGACTGGTATATTAAAAATATGATGGGGTGCAGAAAACAGAGGAGTGGAGGAAACAATTGCCAAAGAGGTATCTGTAAACATCATTTGAAACAACATGAAATATGATTATCTAAAACTCAAGACAAATTACTAGGAAGGTCCTAGGCAAGAACGCTATAATTTTGAACAACTAACTTTCTACTATATGAGGAAAAAAAAGATTGTAGAGATGGGAGGAAGAAGGATGGTTTAACTAGAATGAAATATTGGACATTAGACATGATAAGCATGGTGGGGGTTACATTGAGTATCCAGTACATGTATATATATCTTCACAACGGGTGTAAAACTCTGCATATTTTGGCCTGACCCCTGTTCTATTGATCACAAGCAGGCCACCATGTATTTCACACTAATCACTACAACGCTTGACTCTATGTTTCACTATCTCTTTACATTTGATTTTGGGAATCCGTCGAGTACAGCAAGCCGAGACCGGTTTGCTGTCTGGCGTGCTCCGGGATGAGCTTAGGAAGCAGTTCAGGGGGCGCTCCATCTAACTGCATTCAGTTTTCATCACAAAAATATTAACATGCATACCATTGGTGCAGACCATGAAAAAGACATTATCATTTTGTTAAAGCCCGTGTTGAACAAGAAACAATGCAAAAGCAGTGGGTATCATATCTAATAGAAGAAACTAATTAGATACATACTTCCTGTTTGAAGTTAAAAAGGGGAGGCAGTGAACGACCATTAGGTAGCCGAGCATTGGGCTCACGAAGCTCGTCAAAGAAAGGATGTGCCAATGCTTCCACCTTTAAAATAGAAACCACCAGTGAAAACTATGCTAATTTTATAAATATTTCTTAACAGTGTGTGAACAATTTGATGAAACATGTTAACAAAAATACTTCAACCACAGAAACTGACTGCAATCATACCAATTAACGACATACCAAGGCATGTAGATCTAATCTCAGCAAAAACAAATAAGGGAACTTCTATATTAATGTCAAAAGTTTTCGTATCAAAGCTGGATGTTTTAACTTTAAATATGCTAATATGATTCAGTGGTAAATGTGCCTTGATAAGATGGCAATGGAGGAGATGGTATAAGGTTTTGCCCTACTTACTGCGCTGTAACGAAGTTTTGGTGAATATTGGAGAAGCCTTGATGTAAGGTCAATTGCTTCAGGAGGCATTCGCTTGTGAAAAACCTGCGCGAGGGATCGTTGCATCAAATGAGTCCATGCACGTTCACCGAAAAAAGCTCTCGGAAAAACTGCTTGTTATTATAAAACAAGAGGAGGGTAACAACGAACGCAATTACCTTATGCCAAGGATGAGCTTTGATATGGGGGAATCTGAAATCTGTATAATTGGGGTTCATGCATCGAATTTCTTCTCGAGTAGGAGTGCCAAGAACCTACAAGAAGACACATCAATAGTTATCTCTGTAGCTTGATTCATACAGTTCAGGGTAACATCAGTATAGACAACGCATCACCTTGATAATTTCAACAAGTTGGTCGACTTGATTTTCTCCCGGGAACAAAGGCTAAAAGAAAAATTTGAAAGTAAAGGAAATCAAGATTACATTTCTCATAGACTATAAAAACTTGTTATGTACGAGCAACATTAGAGCATAGGTTGCCTAAAGTTTTAACAACCTGGCCTAGAAGAAGTTCTGCAAGGACACAACCAGCTGACCAGATATCAACAGAAGTTGTGTACTCTGTCGCACCAAATATTAGTTCTGGGGCCCGATAGTACCGTGAGCATATGTATGAGATGTTCGATTCACCATTCACCTGACAAGAAATACATTTTTAAGATCATACCTTAATTTTTATGAGCAAATATCTGTAATCAAATTAGTATGTGATCCAAACCAATGCCCTTTCTTCTATTTATTGAAAAATTAATGAGTTGTGATCCAGTTTAATAGCAACATTATTGGTTAGGGGCTATTTACTGAAATGCCAATTATCACATACAAAATTAAAATTGCACTAGTGAACAAATTTTAAAAGAGCTTTTTGAATTCTATGATCCAGGTACGTTGCGTGTTACACTAGCATTACACATCCAACATTGACGAGGTAGCATACATGTTTAAATTAATGAAATGCACAAGAAGAATACCAGCATACCAGAACTTTTGCACTCCCAAAATCGCAAAGCTTGACTTGATGTGTGAGTGGATCCACCTACAGAACAAATGGACATTGGATTCAGTGTAAATGGATGCAATCCTTGAGGAAAAATACCAAATGAACAACTTACCAAAAGATTTTGAGGTTTCACATCCCTATGGCAAACTCCTGGTACGGTATGGATATATGCCAGTCCCCTAAAGATCTAAACATCACATCCCAACTCAAACATTACAAAATTTCAAAAGAAAAAGTAAGGAATAAGAACATATCAAACCAAACTGCAAAAAGAGAAAATTTCATACCTGATATGTATATAATTTCACATAGATTAGGGGAATTCTCTGGTTTATACTACTGTAGTGCTTTATAACTCGGAAGATAGTCTCAGGGACAAAATCCATCACCAAGTTCAGAAAAAGCTCATCTCTGCTTGTTGTAGAGAAGAAACAGTGCCTCAGGGAAATTACGTTTGGGTGATCCATCATGCGCATTAACTGCAGTTCACGATTTTTGTATCGCCTGTCCTGCAAGACCTTCTTTATAGCCACTGCCTCCCCAGTCTCCAAGCACTTTGCCTTTGTTTAAGGTCCCAAGAGTGTGAAGCAATATGAGATTACTTGACGGCATGAAAAGAAAAGTTGGAATACTATCACCTCAAGATTAATATTCCTTTACTTATCCTTACCTGGAAAACAATTCCAAATGATCCAGTGCCAACAACACGTTCAGCCATGTAACTGATAGTCTGCAAGTACCATTTGAACACAAATTTATGAAGAATAAAAGAAATGGAAACCCACGGAAATTATCAACAATCTTAAGCATTTAATTTTATTTAACCGTTATACACACACACACACACCAAACTCTTCAAAACAGTACCTTAGGCCCAAAATGGGAACCAAAGACAATTTATCAATAGAAGGGGGAGAGCAAAATTAAATTTAAAAAAAAATAAATAAATAACATGCGCGTGGAGGAAATATGCCAACATCTAGCTGACTATAAGTATTATATTTTTGGATGGATCCTTAATGAAACCCACACTGTAGTTCCCGAGTCCCAAGAAGGAACCAAATATTTATATACAGTACAAATGAAATTCTTTTAAAAAATAATGGAAGTTGAAAAGGTTAGAATGTCCGCACTCGTTTAGGTTCACCATTTTTGCCACCAATTGTGGTTGAGATTATATGACCAGTGAGTGCATGTGCTTCATTACCCTCTGCGACAGGAGCAGACATTTCCTGCAATTTTCACCAGTAAGCAAAATATTTAATGCGGCAAATCAGATCTCTAAATACAGAAGTAGAATATAAGACTTTTCTTGATACAATATCCATAATTGCTTATTGAGTTATTTTCAATGAAATTGTCTTAATAGCAATTATCACCAATAATTTGGTTTACAAACATTTACTTAACATGCCATATGACTATGGACAAGTATAAATTGGTCGGACATACATATAGTCAATCTACGCACGACTCAAAGTCACCAATGTACATATAAACATAGTTACATTTTCATACACAGCAATTTAGCAGACAATACTCTGGTTTGGACACCTACACCTATGATGCCTAATTAAAAGTTGTATATGATACTATACTAGAAAAACATAGAAATGGATAGATAGTCACCAATCAATGGGCGAAGTTGAAGATAGGCAAAGTGTAAAGAGCTCAAAGGTAATAAGGTATGCGCACAGACAAAGTTCAATCAGGTTACCATGGTCCACAAGAAAGCATCAAATGCCAAAATGCTTTGATATCATTTATGAGACAAGACAGAGAGAGAATCTAAGAACACTTATTCTCTGAAGCAAACATAAACTGTTTGAACAACAATCCACCAGCAACTCAAGGAAACCCCAAGTTAAGCAAGGAACTCCACGTATAATAGAAAAATTATACAGCAAGTAATATAGAACCAACTTAAAAGAATCCATGATATTGTTAAAACCATTTTAATTTCACGGTAAATTAGAGATTAAGTGAAAGCAATGTGGCCTTCTAGAACAGAAATAAAACATCAATAGCCTTAAGGTTTTAAACGGCAACTTCAAGGTTTTTGGAGTGATTGTAATCGAAATTGCGGTCACATTGACTGCAATATTAAAAAAATACAGGAAAACCAATAATTTAAAACCTTTATTATATTAGGTAAAAATGATAAAAAAAAAAAATTGGGAGGTAAATTGTGATATATTCAAACCCTCTAAGTATCTGGAGAAAAAAAAAAAAAAACTCGTGAAAGAAACCAAGGAATGGGATGACAAACTCAGGTACACTCAGCTAAGCCAACTTGAAGTTTGGCTAAGTGCCTAGTCAGACTCTCACTCTCTCTCTCTCTCTACCTATTTCTTGTTTGAAGAAATGAAAAGCGAAAAATTAAAGAACAGGATTCCACATTTTCACTTCACTCGATTCCGTTTCTCTTTTCTGGACCACCACCCAACCGAAAGCTCCACAAACTTCAAATTTTCAACACTAAGATCTCAACTCAACCACGAAAGCACAGTAAAATCCAAATATTAACAATGATAAGAACAATTTGTCCATGCTTACGAAATTTCCAATTCCATAAGCCAAAAAAAAGCCATTCCTTCAAGGCAACGTTAGAAAAATTCCGTCGACCTCCAAGCCAGCAAAAACAATGCCGGAAACGAGCAGATCGCCGTAAGCTGCGTTCGTAACGCGGCATGTCCAGCGAATCAATGGCGATCCGAGGACCGTAAACGGCGCCGTCGCGCACACTGAGAAAATGGCCGAGAGCGGAAATTACCTTACTGGAGGCGGCGTCAGAGAGGCCGCGAGAGTCCACTTTCATAGGGTCATTCTCAGCTTGCGGCGGTTGTTGCGGCGGAGTTGCCACTTGCGGCGGTTGAAGCTGCTGCTGTTGCTGCTGCCCCAACGGCATAGAGGCCATGTGAGAAAGAAGCTCCACACTCAACACAAACACTCTCTTTTGTTTCTCTCTCTAAAACGCACTTTCTCTCTCTGTCTCTCTCTCTCTCTCTGTTTGTGTTTTGAGGGAATAGTGTTCTTGGTTCTGGGTCCAGGTTTTGGAGTATATAAAGGGTAAGAGAGTGTGTGTTATTAATGTGTCTCTGTGTCTTTTCTCAAGCGCCTGGGTTAAAGAGTGAAGAGCACCCTTCGACGCGAGCCGTAGGATGATATTTTTGTTTTGGAAACGGACGACGGGATGCGTAATCTGGTGTGGCAGGATTTACCGGTGAAATATGGTTTGTCCGGTGACGTGGCAGATCGAAGGGAGAGAAGGATCGCATGGAACTTGCAATGCTGCATCTACGGAAAATACGTATTCGGAAGTAGTAATGTTGACGTAATGGCAACATAAAATACTGAGGTTTAATACTCTACTCATTAATTAATTCAGACTTCCACTTGGTTGGTGAGTATAGTTTATTGAGTTTGGGTTATAATAATAATACTTTTTAATGTGTAAAATCTATGGAACAAACCTTCCAATTTAATAATTGCTTTTCCTTATATGGATAAGTGAGTGCTTTGTTTCATTTATTTTTTATCGGATTAATAACTTGCTGCTTGATATTTTTGTTTTTAATTACAAAAATATTAAATTAAATAATATCATTTTTTGTAAGTAATTAATGTTACGTGTTTGGTGAGACCTAAGGGGAACATTAATGATGATAATTTTTTGTTAGTAAATGTCATTAAAAAATGCTTTTACTTCTTTCAGAAGTATTGATGATATACCTCAAGAAAAGTATTGCAAAATAAAGATGAATTTATATACTCCCTTTACACACAAAAGAAGGGATGAGATTCTATTTTGGACGTTAAAAAATTTGCTAAGTGTTGGTGATTAGAAATGAAGCGCGAAGTTAACAGATAAATTAACATAATTTTGTAAGTAATTAATGTTGTTAAGTATGCGTTTTCTATTTTGGGAAGAACAATAGTTGAAGGGAGATAACAAACAAAATGACGTACACAAAAAGAAAACAAAGATTGAAAAATCATGCAGAAATATTAAATACGAAGGTCTTATAAAGACATAACACAAAAATGTAACTAAAATATGCATTTACTGTTTTTAGAAGAGTAACATAAATGAAGATAAACACTGTGACGTATGAACAAAGATTATTAAAGACTGAAAATCAGTGAAAAATTTGGAAACGGCAACATGCATAGAAAGAAAAAGATATCTCATAATGAGGCTTAATTTATTCACCTTTAAGGCATATAATATTTTTAGTGGGTTGGATTAGGGTTCTATTTTTTTTTTGTTTTATAGAAATCAAGTTTGATTATTAAGTTAAGAATTTTAAATTATACAAATAAGTCTTGCAATACTTATGTAGAATAATTTAGATTTGCTGAAGGAGAAAACAAAATTTTGTGGTATTATATTAAAAAAAAATAAATTTATAAAAAGTTTATTAGTATTAAAAACATATAAATTTTGATGGATTATTTTCTTAGATGTATTTGCACGGATTTTATGACGTTTAGTAGTCGAATCCATGAAATTTTTAGACACTATTTTCAGTCGGTTATAAGATTTTTCTTTCTTTTGTTTACGTGTAATTCTTGATAATTTTCTTCACAAAATTATTGTTTTGATGAATATTTAAGTGAGCTAATAGATGGATTTTTTTTTTTTTTATTTTCAGTGTAATGAGATAGTTAAGACTATAATTTTTAACGTGTTTGGTAGGGCTTAGAGTACAACAAATAAGATTATATTAACATGTAATGCGTTTACTTCTTTTTTTAATTTGTAAGCAATTAATGTTATTAAATATGCATTTACTTTTTTCAGAAGAAGGATGATATAACAATAAATGGTACGAAGGAATATAACCTAATATATGCATGAAGACAAAAATAAAAATGAAAAATGTAAAACCGCAAAATGGAAACGTGAATTTTAGCCTTAAGTATACAACGACATAAGCACAAAAATGTTATTAAATATGTATTTACCTTTTATATAGAAGAATAATGATATAGCAATCAACAAACACCAAAACCTAATAAACCATATTTTGAGATACTTTAAAAATGTTGTTTTATTTTGAATTTAATTGGTTTTTAATACAACTTTATTAGTAAAACTCACATTCTTTTTATTAATTGTAAAATATTTAGGTTGACATGAAAACTTTTAAATTAGCTAAAAAGGGTACATTTCTATATGGTTACTAGGTTTTTACAATGTTTACTAATGAAATTAGTTAAAAAGGGTATATTTACGAATAAAGTTAGTAAATACCATGTGAGAAAAGTATCAAATAGGTTATTACAATGTTTTCATTAATCTTATTACAATCAATTAGATTCGAGTATTTTATCATATACTTCTATTTTTAATTTATTTATTTTAATAACTTTTACTTTAATAACTTTATCAATTTTATTTTTTTTGTTTAGAGTAGTAACTTTATTACTAAAATTATTTATAAACATGTAAGTTATAAAAATTTAACACATAGATTCATGAAGAAGAAAATATCATACAGGATGAAAATTCACTCAAAACAAAATTACACTTGAAGTATGAAAAAAATGGTAATATATATATATATATATTACAATTTTAATTGTAATCAATAGTTTATTAATCATTCTCATTTCACTTACTTATGAGCAATAACTTATTAATTATGGTAGTTTTAATTTTAATTTTCATTCATTAACCAAAAATTAACAAAAGTAGTTATTTGTTCTTGTAAAAGTTAACTCGTCTTAACTTTCTAAAATATTATTAAAAAATTTGTATGATTAGATGAAGTTTTTATCATCAAAATTTATAAAAATTGTATTTAAAGAAGTAGAAAAAAATATATCAAGTATGATAATGAGGTACGTGGACTTGAATAAACAAGTAAATTAAAATTTAAGACGCCTTATATTTCTTAAAAAAATATGATTAAGATATTTTTTATTTCTTTTAAAAATATTGAACCAGAAACATTAACTTCAAAAAAACTTAAAATAGAAATTTCAACTTAAAAAAATTGAAAAAAAGAAAAATCTAAAAAAATAGTTTATGAAAATCAAAAGATAGTTCTGATTGTATTCTTATTGAAATTCGAGTATGAATCTTTCTAAAATGAATTAGAACAGACTTTACTCCAATCACATAAACTTATTCATCCTAGAATACTTCCAAACAAATAAATGATTAAGGAATAAATATATTAGTTGCATCCAATTTCTGATGCGGGTAGTACTGAATGAATTAAAAAAAATACACGAAAATTGAAAAAAAAAACGATATAAAAAAAAATCAAAAGAAGATTTCGATTTTCTTAAGTAAAGAACAGAAAGAGAGCTTCGAGTGATTTTTTTTTTAAAAAAAAAAATAGAGAAGTAGAAGTGAACTTCGATTAAAAAAAGCGAACAAACACGAAGAGAACTTAAAATTATAAAATATAAAAAAGGTTCAATTCAAAATATCAAAAGAAGCGGGAAGGGAGCAGCTTCTAAGCTTTGGTTCCAATGAATTATTCTAGCAATGATATTGACATAAAATCTCACATTTTTTCTTGATTTTTTTTTATGAAATGAATAATTTGGTCGTTAAAATTAGAAAATAAAATTTAATTAAATATTTATAAATAAATAATATTATTTTCTATTGAAAGAAATAATTTTTCGAAATTAATATTTTTAAATTATGAATATTCAATGGGCGTAACTGAAAAATACAAAAAATAAATAAATAAAAATTCAACACTAAATTTTGATTAATTTCAGTCAAAAAGAGTAGATTTTATTATTTATTTGTTCTTTTATATATAGTTACAGGATAAATAATATAGACCTTATTAAATTTTACATTATTCAAATAATTAGATTATCTTAGAGAATTTTAAATTTTATTTAAAAATATTAAAAAATTAAATTCGTCATATTTCTAAATTTATATAATTTAATTTGATTTTGATTAGAAAATTATCAACTTAATCAAGATCAAATATTGTTGGCTTAATGGAAGTTTAAATGTTATAATTTTAAAACTTTTTTTTTATAAATGTCAGTAGAAATTTCTTTTACACTAATGTTATTTTTATTTTTCGAGCGAAGTCTTAAAGATTATTTATTGTTGATGTTAAGTTAAAATTATCTCTCAAATCAACCTTAATTGATTTTTATTTTGGATGTTGCTATATTTTTTCCAATTTAGGTCAATTAAGGTTATTTTATTTCAGTTAATATCAGTCGATTTTTTCAACTAAAATTAATTAGATTTAATACGAGATTTTTATATTAATGTTAATATGAGATTTTTTTTTTTTTTGTTTACATAGTTAAGATTTTATTATTAGTTGTGAATCATTATTATTTTTCGTTGAATATTAATCAAAAAAATTTCTACTAATGGTAAAGAGATTATTTTTGATAAATGTTGGGATTACATTTTTCTTTTAATTAATGACTGTTTTGTTATTATTTAGTATAGGTCTATACTAACTATTTTTTTATCAAGGACACTAATATCAATAGTTTGTTGAATTTTTTTTTAATATTAATTAGAAAACTCTTGATCAATATTAACTAAGATCGTTTTTACTAATATTAACTGAACAATTCTTCAATCAATATTTAATTAAAAAGAGTCAGCAAAAAGTTCAATTAATAACGTTGTAAGAATAACTATGATTGATTTCAACTTAAATAAATATGATCGATACTAACTTAAAAGCAAGCACTATCAACGTTAATTGAAACAAGAATTAGTTTTTATAAACTTTAAGAAAAAATTAACATAACCTAATATCAACTAAAAACATCATCAACTTTAACATTTAATTATTAATAATATTTTTTTTTTCTTTTGGTGGTAACTGAAATATTTAGCAGAAAATTAATTTTAATAAATTTAAATTATTCTATCCAGATAATATATTTAAAAAATAAATAATTTGAAATAACATCAATTCAAATTTAATGTATTTAATTATAAAAATTATGTTTTAGATTTATATATAGTTTTATAATTACATTTTTATATAAAATAATAATTACATTTGTAAACTCTTTTTATATCTCATTATTTAATTGTATAAAAAAAAATGTGAAAATGAAAAAAAAAAAAAAACGTAAATCATAACTAGCGAGTAGTAGTTGTATCAACGGAAAACATAAAAAATATAAATATTCAATATATCAAGGTTAAAATGTTTCCTCTTAATTAATTAAAAATATTAAACTAATTTATTAAATTAATTTAAAATTATTGAAAACATATATATTCAGATAGTAGTCGTGTGTCTGCAATTACTTTCAATTAAAAGTGATAGATTCACGGAATGGAATAAATTTTTACTGAAATATTTTCTTATTGTGAAAAAAAAAAAAAAACTATGAAACTACAAGACATGAAATTGGAGCTTTTTTTTATAATTTTGGTGCAAATTCATTTTTAAATTTACAAAATAAGATAAAAATAATGAAAGAGACAAATAATGGTTTTCAAACACCATTCAATTTAAAAAAAAAAAAAAAAGTTTGTTTCGAAAGACAAATTTTATTGTAGTTTTGGAAAAGGTAACTAAAGTAGTATTTACAAGTATACTTTGAGTTTATTATTTTATGTTGAAGTCATCTTGCATCTTGTAGCAAAAAAGATACTGATATTTTAATAATACATATAATATTTAATTCAATTACTTTTATAAAATTTAATTTATATATAATATCAGTACAAAACCTTTTTGCATGGAGGTCTATAGAAGTTAGATTATTTTATTAAATTTTATTTATTAATATAATGTTGTGATATGGTTAATTTTTATTATATAAAAAATACTTTACAAGTGAACTCTTATTTTCATTTGTACTTCTGACATTTAACAAAAGAAGTTAAGATTGTTAATATTATAATAATCACTAAACATTATCTTTTCAATTTATTATATATGAAATAATATATAAATATAGGTGTATATATATATATATATATATGTGTATATATAGATATATAGATGTAGGTATGGGAAAAACCACAAAACATGAAATTACACAGTAGTTAATTTATGAAATGAAAATAAACTCACAAAATCAATTTTCTCTCCACATATTCCATTGCACAATTTCATTAATGATTCATTCTGTATAAAATGTTGAAATACAGAAAAAAGAAAATAGCATAGAGTACTAATAATTCCGAATTTTTTTCTCATTTTATTTTCAATAACATATTTTAATATACTTTTATCAATCTACACAAATCACTCACTATATATTCATTCGTTCATTCATCAATATAGAGATAGAATTTAGTGTGACGGGTATACTTTTACCATTTCAGAAACTCTTAAAATTTAATTACAAACACCACCAAAATTTGTACGAGGACCTAGTAGGTATACGTACATAACTGCAACCATACAGGGAGGAAGTCAAGAAAGTACGAAGCGAGAAGTATTCTTAAGTTTCAACTTTTGTCGTATCAATGTTTTAAATATGTACTCTGCCGTATAAAAATACTGCAGTAGCCTTACAACTAGATAATTAAAGAAAGATAAATAAATAAAAAGACAAAATAATTTATACAGTAAAGTGCAATTGCATTATTATTCAATTATTAACTTTGAGAGTGAAGTATAAAAAAACACACTTTTTTAACACATTCTTTTGAATACCGTCATTGACTATTAAAAATAAAAATAAAAATTAGAGAGTCTCTAAACTCATCTAATTTTATAAATTTTAACAACTTTTGAACAATAAAACAAAACAAAATCTCCACAACAAGTTCCTCGTACCGAACGAAACAAGAAACTGAGGATGTTCAATTGACAACCCTGCAATTACTTCTGATCTCACCTGCAGTTCCAGTGAGAGGAGTGATATTACTCATCTTAATCATAGCTTCTGCAAAATCACCAAAAAACGCAGCGTTACTGTCACTGTAAGTTTTCACCAAAGGGTCTTGCGAGGCACCGTCGAAGAGCACTTGGTCTGAGACGAGAAGGCCACGGTGAGCCACGAGCTCGGAGAAGTAGTTGTTGTCGAAGCGAAGGGGAGTGAGGGATTCCAGAGGGGCCAAGTTGGTGTCCCCACCAGAGGAAGGGCAAATGCTCCTTCTGGACGCGGCGAAGTTGGCGTCGATGTTGGTTGCGTTGAAGATGCGAGCTCTGAAAAACTGGCACTGCGCTTGGCCTATGGTGTGGCCGCCGGAGAGCACGGTGAGGTCACGTGTGCTCAAGCCTTTGGCGGCGAAGGCGGTGGTGAGTGTAGGGAGGTCGGAGAATGGGGAAGGGATTTCGGCGTTGGCTGCGCTTAGGCTTGCTGTTGTTGCGTCTCTTCGACCTAGAGGTACTGTCCACGAAGGTCCTCCAAGCTGCCATTTCAGAATATTAGGTTTAGGGTTAGTGATATTTAACATTTAATAAAAATATAATTTATTTACCTCGATATTCACATCACCAACCGTGTTTAATATAAAGATTAAATTTTATTTTATAAATTAATTTTGTAAGATTAAGATACGTTTAAAGTATATTTTTAGATAATATAAAAATTTATTTTAGTAAAATTGTTAAATCTACTAGATAATTTATTATTAGGTTATTATTAAATTCTAACTATCTTTATATTAGAGATTCTATCTCAATTAAAAATAAAGTCTTTTAATAATTTATAAATATTACAAATTTTATCCTTTTTATCACCTAATTATTAGTAATCAAACGAAGAGAAAATGATGTTGAATTGTTGAGTTGTGGTGAGTGAAAGCTAAAAAGGGATGACACAGCAGAAGACAAAGGTTTGGTGGTACTTGTGTTTCTCAGGATTTTAAAAGGGAAGATAATGAGTGGTTCTTCTCGAGAATGAGACAAGGCTGACACCAGACTTTGATTGCATGAACCATTATTATCCCTTTTTTTTTTTTTTTTCTTGATCAATTATTGTTCTGTGTGATTCATTTTTTTGGGGAAGGGGACCCCACCAAATTACGAGAGTTGACATGGTGATCGATTAAATGTGAGAGGAAAGTAAAAACCGAAAGTGGGGAACAAGGTTTGAAAACAAGCCCATGCCAAAACGAGATGTTAGGAAAAATACAAACATCAAGTTAGCTTAGCTATATGTGCTTCTGAGAATGACTCAAGGTTGGAATCTCATTGTAACATTTCAATGCAATTAATGTGTATTTCAAAAAGTTTAATAGGGAACAATTCTTAGATGCATATAATGAAAGTGAAATTTATATATATACACACGAAGAAAGGGGAGAAAATATGGCTAACCAGAACTACTCCATCTCTTGCTGCAAGTGCCAGAATATCAGCACAAGAGACCATGCCATTGCAAGCAGCTTCAACCTTGGTTTTAATGCTATCTATCAATTCGTAACCCCTAACTGAATTTCGGTTTGGATCTGCATTTTTCTCACCGACAAAGGTGCCAGTGTCATCCAATAAAATTGATGCATCGCACCCCTGAAAATGTAACTAAGATTAGATTCATTTTCAGAAAAGAAATTATACTTTCATTGTTTGCTTCACTTTTGTAGGTGTTGCTTCAATTTAATTCTTACATCGGGAGTCCAATTCTTACACAAATGGTGTTAGGAGATTTCATAATATCCATGTATTTTTAAGGAAAAAGAAGAATATATGACATGTTAGTGCTATATAAAGTATTTTGTTTGGCTCTTTCTAATCGACAAACTGAAGAAAAAAAAAATTGGTAGAAATGCCAATATGTACTTAATATATACCTAGTTAATATAGAGATAATAAGTAATATAATATAATATAATAAAAAGGAAGAGAGAAAAAAAAAAAAAAAAAAAAAAATTTTGATGAATTTTCACTTTAAAAAAAAAAAAATAAAACATATAATATTTTTTTTTAAAAAAAAAATAATTAAAAAATAAACATT
>Ga0099824_1004508_pt1 | contig 20043 bp, 8 predicted proteins | sample SiratrowhiteBW_FD_76837 | JGI IMG/M metagenome (GOLD analysis project Ga0099824, IMG submission 76837) | Root nodule microbial communities of legume samples collected from California, USA - Siratro white BW | ecosystem: Host-associated > Plants > Roots > Nodule | place: USA: California... | reverse complement strand
TGTTTTTGTAACAAGAAGAGTAATTAATGAGTTGAATGGACGTGGAAGATATTTTGGTCTTTTACCATTTATTAGTCTTTTTTTCCCTTTTCTCTTCCTCTTCTCTTCCCTCTCTCTTTTTTTTTTTTTTTCTCTTCTTTCTATTCTCCTTTATTTGTCTTCTTTCTATTAATATTAATATTGACATAAAATGGTCAATATTTATACTTTTGAATTTTTAAATATTATTTAAACTAATTTTTTGATTGTAAAATATTTAAAATTAATCCCTTTTTATTTTCATAAAGTGTAATGTTTATATTTTAATTTTTAAACATTTATTTATTTTTACTTATAGTATAAATTAAATTACTCTATTCGAATGAAGAATTTGAAATTTAAGAAAGTTGAATTGATTTGTTAAAAAAAAAAAAAACTTTTGAAAATAAAGAAAATTTGAATAACGACAATTCGAATTTTCTGAACTTTTACACTTTCACATCTAAATAGAACGTGCAAGAACTTTTTATTAAATGGAAAATTACTATTTCTATTTGTGCTGAAGCACTTTTTTAACCATAAATTAAGTAATTTTTTTCCCACATGTTGAAGTTATTTGTAAAAGGTGGTAGATAGCTACTTTTGTTGGGAGAAAAGCTATAAGTTGTATGTGATTATATTTATAGCATATTGAATCGGGAGAGTTTTATGTAGTCTTTAATTCTTTCAAGATGTTGTGGAGTTTGAGTGTTGCTTCTTTTGTAATTGTGAGTGCATGGAGATTATTACTGGATAGATTGCCTACTAGGCTTAACTTAGCTCGAAGGTGAGTTCAGTTGGTAAATATGTTGTGTCCACTGTGTTTGGATGGTGATGAATCTACTGATCATTTGTTCAATACCTGTAGAGTTGTATAACAAGTGTGGGATCAGTGCGACAGGTGGATAGGGAAGGTGGGTGTTAGACATTAGGCAACTTTTGTCAATTTTCAGAGTTTTTGTTTACTAGGCCATAAGTAAAGCGTTAATAGAGCCTGAAAAGGGGTGTGGGTTGTCATTGTTTCGAAATTTTGTAGCCATAAAAATAAGGTGGTTTTCAAGGGTGGGGTTGTGGATGCTGATGAGATTTTTAGTCTAGCTCTTCTTAAGAGCTGGTTGTAGGCTAAGTACAAGATGAAGAGAACATCTTTTTCTTATTCGGATTGGACTCTCTCTCCAGTGTTGTGCCTCCAATCATTGGCTTGAGGTATGGTTAGTTGGTCCCCCTCCCTTATTTGTATGTGGATCTGTTTCTGTTTCTAGTTTTTGTGTCCTTCTCTTCCTGGATGTTGGTTCTGTTTTCTTTTAGGGAACCCCAGGGTCTTGGATCTGACTTGTTGAGTAGAGTGTCCTATTTGGTTTTATGTGTTGGTACACTCTTCTTGGTTAGGGTGCGTTATACAAGGATTGAAACACTCCTTAAGTGTTCTTTTTATTTTATTTATTCATTGCTCTTAAAAAAAATGAATTTATTTTTATTAATATTTATTTTTCATTTAACGTTTTTATTATTATTAACTATTATTATTTTATTATATTATATAATATAAATATAGACAATTATATTATAGATACATAAATATGATCAATTATTATATATATATATATATATATATATATATATGTTAGTATAACCGATTATAATGTTAGTTGTAATATTATATAACTAATTATCATGTTAGTACTATATGGTTATGGTGTTGATGTTCAGGTCTAAAGTTAAAAAATATTTTCAAATGAATTTGCAGTATAATATGGACAAAGTAATGCTAGGATAAAATTATAATTTATTTCTTTTCTATTGAATTTCATCTTATTTCCACTTTCTCACAGATTCGTTTCGCAACGTTCTTCAGACAGCAGTGAATCCCAACACGAAGAAATAGCACTTTTCTTTATGCAGAAGCAATATTCTTCCAAAAACAAACACAGCAACATCTAAGTTTGAACCTTAGAAGGAGGAAAAGCTGTTTTCAAATATGTGACATTTGCTGTAAACACTGGAAATGTGGAATTTTTCTTTTTTTTTTTTTTGGGAGTTCTAAATTAATCTGTAATATATGCATTTTAAGTACATGCTTACATGAACTTGTTACAATTTTTTTTTTATTCTAAAAAGTTAAAATGTAAATGACATCAAAATGAGAATGTTTTAGTCATTAAAGTCAATGTTGAAATCCATCTTTTTGCATTATATGACGCTGTTGTCTATGACATGACATTAGTGAATGATGATCACAGTAGAATGTGGGTGTGTAGGTGATAGTAGGAGATTTTACAAATTATTTTTATCAAATTGAGATAGGTTTATGATTCAAATTCACTGTTAAAGTCCTAGAACAGTGACAATAATTGAGTAGTGTGATCTTGGCACGTTTTATCTGAAGCAACAACATTGAGTTTGAGATCTGAAGCTAGTCTCTATCAGTTTGTTGCAATCATGCACATTGGATAGTGATGAACAACTTTTAAAAATCACACTCTCAATCTAATAAAATTGTAGCATTGTTTAGGCTGTATTGTAACATCAATTAACCTTATAAAAATGACATTTAGTTGACCAAAAAGTTGGGTTTGATAAAAGTTGTTGACAAGTTAACTGAAGAATAAAAGTTTAATTTGTGATTAGAAAATTAACTAAAAATTGATAAAGTAGTTTATTAATATTAAGAACAATGTTAGGAGTGCGATGACTGATCAGAAAATAGAATGAATGAGAACAAAAAAGTAAAATTAGTCGTGTGTCACAATGTTAAATGAGAAGATGAGTGGAACTAAAAAATGAAAAACAATACGAGGACTCTAAAGTTTAGGTAAAAAGTAATGTGTAAATTTAAATATTTTAAAGTAAGAAACTATATTTTTTAATAGTGTCTCAAAAATACTTCAAAAGATAACTCAATCTGATTCAGTTCAACACAGAGATTGAATTGAATTTCCTTTATGATATTGGATCTATTTTAACTCAATTTCCTACGAGTTTGTGGGTTTTATATGTTGAACTTGATATATGATACAATTATTTGAACTTGAGATATGATTCATTATTATTCTAAGATTTTGTTTTAAACTAATCTCAAGTGGAAAGTAAGTAAAGTTTAGGGGAAGAGATTGTGTATAAAAAAAAGTAAAATAATAGTTTGAACCCTAATTATCAAAGAAAATACACACCTTAGTAATTATGACACTAGACCAACTAAAAGTTGTATAAATATTAGTGCCAAATCATTTTTATCAACTTCAACTGTTTATGCTTGAGTTGGCATTTAAATATAACTTAAAAAATGTGAACTGTTCTCGATGAATATGAGGCCACAATTAATAGTTGTCTGGCTTGTGGAGATTCTTGAAGCCTAAGGATCTTATTACATATGACTTAAAACAATGATAAGGCAATGTTTGCAGACTCTGCCAGAGAACGTGTTTGATTCTGTAAGCATAATCAAAGACTATAGTTCTGCCCTTTCCAACCAAAATGAGTCAAATGTCCCACAAGAATAGGACACTTTGGTACTTGTTTTCCTTTTTTACATGAATAAGTTATTTTAGTGGAAGTTAATTAAATTAAGGCCCTAGAATATTAAATTAAGAGCTTGCTGTTCAATCTTTATCCAAATATATTAACTTAATTAAACATTGATTTCTTTGCTTATTAGTTGATATCTAATATAGATGCTATTTTTGCTTCTGAGCACTTGTTTAAGTTCTGATACACATGAATGTAGCAACTAAACTCTTCCCAACTCTTAACACCCTCATTTTTATCTCTTGTGTGTGTGTGTTCTTGAGGCTGTGTACTTAAAATATGAGTTAAGTCAAGTTTAGGGTTAGATGCATGCAACGAATCGGTAAAATACTTTAGCACATGCACACATGCTGTTGAACCATGACAAAACATGATTGTTTAATGCAAAATGAGACATGTACACATAAACCACAAACATTGTTGATTTATTTATTGAAGACAGTATATGTCCAAGTGAAAGGTTCCTAGATTAAACTCTAACTTTATTTGTGATCAACCTCAAACAAACGATAAGGTGGAAAGAAAGCTTTGACTATACCTCATACTATAAACATGGAATAAAGTGATGTTGTATTTGGTTAATTAACTTATCCTATGACATAAGAAACGAGAACCAAGAGTGACATACAATATTGTATATTTTAATTACACGTCTAATAATTAGAAAGAGAATCATAATAACTCAAGATAGCTTATCAACTTATAAACAAAAACTAATTATTTTGAAAGCATGATCACTTATTTTCAAAAATTTTGTAATACTCTTTTAAAGGTAAGAAAATATTAACTTTCTAAGAAAATTGAAGGCATTCCAATAATCACTAATAGTATAGCAATGTGTTAATTTTTTTTTTCTTATTTCTAATATGAGAATAACATGCATACACAATTTAAAAAATTTGAATTAGGAGACGTTGAGATATCAATTTTAACTTTATGAGAATTATTTTATCGACTAGTCTTCGATTAATATTATTATGATTGTTAGACGATACACAATAATTAACTCACAAACCATTATTAAGAAGATAGTTAGGCCTACTTGGATTTACACTCTCTATCTATGCATGTATGGATCCAACTGATAAATATAAATAGAAAAACACCTTAGGGTAAAAGGAAACGAAACTTTGACTATCATTATATGTTATATTCACTCGAACTCCTAATTGACTTGAACACTAAAATGTAATCGCAGATATTTCTATTACCGTAAACTTAGCACTGAAAATTGAAAATAAAAACTAAAAAATAAAAACTAAAAAGCAATTATTAAATAAGAAGACATAGAAAATTATCCTATTCTACGGTAAGATATAGTATTAGAAAGAATGACAATAAGATATAGTATTAAAAAGAATGCCTTTTAAGTAGGCTTTGGTAAATGGATGAAAAACAAGAAAGCATTTTGTTTTGTTCTATTTTCTTTGCTTTTATTCTTTTTAGTACTAACCAAAGTCTACCACTGTTTTATCTTATATTCTTTTCCATTTATCCTTTCTTTTAAATACACAGAATAAAACTCGTTTAATCTTATTCCAATCCGTTTTAAAATGTTCATGAATTAATCACTACCTTAACCATAACACACTCTTAACCACATTATTAGAGATTTGAACTCTTTAATCATGAATTCTTTAATGGTATGATTATGAATCATTATGAACCAGGATGACATAACAATTTCTCTTGCATCACCTGCAAGCTTACAGCAAAGCATGTGTCCGGAACAAGTTATATTCACAGTACTTAGAGATATAATTAGGAAGAGAATAACGTAGTTTAATGCATAATAAGGAACATGTTTAAGGTAGAAGCGACACTTGGATAATATTCTAATTGGCTTAATCTGAGTGAAGAACAAAACCCTGGCAGGTTCATGAACTTGGATTTGGAAACTGTCCACATAGTTTGACCATATTACAGTTGAAACATGGAAGAGGGTTAATGGTGGTGGACAAGGAAATATTCCTATGCTTACCATGCACCATGCTTGTCCCTAGAGCTTCCCTAGAAGCTAGGGTTATCTCATTAACAGACAATGATAGAAGTATTATATATGTGTGTTTGTGTTTAGAAGTCTAGAAAGTTCTGACATAATTGTATAATTAGAAATGCACTTATAGCTTGTTCTTCACATGTCAATGACAACTTGTAACTGTGAAAAAATAAATACTCAAAGAATCAATGATCTGTAGTGATGGTTTTGGGTGGCTCACCATGGTGTTTGGTGTTGTAGTATACATTTTCTGAAAATGTTTATATATAAATTAGGTTTAAATTGCAGCTAAATGTTAATTATACTATGAGTTCATCACTGGTTTAAGCTCAATTATTTTATTTTATTTTTTTTTATAGAAAGTGGGCAGAATGAAAATACACTTTCAATATTATTAAGTAATTGTACGTAAAAGAGTATCACATATTGCTAAAAGATTTCTTTTGATAAAAAACCTTTATGAGGGTATTTGCACACTCTATGCTCAAATTAGAGGAGACTCAACATGCAAGTTATAAAGATAATAAAGACATTCTTCATTTTATAGCAGCTACTTACATTAATTACATATCTCTCGTAAATAAAAGAACAAAATTTGATTAAGGATATCATATTTCTAAAAAGTGATTTGAGGTATAAAAAAATTTAGGAGATTAAGACCGCAGAATGGAGCTCCAAGAGATATTAAAACTTCTACAATAGAGAACAATAATAAAGATTATTTTAAGTATATGTTACGACTATTTAACTAGCTAATAATCCTTGGATCTTTTCTAGGAAAATTGTTCACCAACTGAGATTTTAGTCGTGTGAGGGGAAATCACAAGTCAAGACCTGCATATTTTTTATTTCTAAATTTTGATTTAATAAAAAAATCATCAATACTTCACATTCAAATTTTATTTTGGATAATACCATTTGCATAAGTGAATGAACATTAAAGTATATTTTGACACATGATTTTGAAAATTTAAAAATTATGAAGTAACTATATTTTGGTTGTGTATATCTCAAAAGATAAATATTTATTGCATATAATTAAATTTTATAATACATATACAAACAAATATTTTAAGCAATTATGATTAAAATTCAATGAAAAAAAATATTTTTTTTAATATAAGAATATATTTTAAGCTTTAAATAACGACATATTTATGGCAAGGACATATATAGTTTAATCTAAATTTTTCCCTTTTGAAAACTTGCAACGAAAAGAAAAACAAAATTTGAAATTTCGTAAAGCAACCTTACAATGCAATATTTCTTTGAATTCTTCAAATATAATTTATTTTGTTTTCCAATCAGAAGTTTAGTTTTTTACCTTGATAATTTATATGATAGAAATAATATTAAAAGATTATGCGGATTTTTGAAATAAAATAATAATTTAATTTATTTAATAAAGTTTTAAATTTGAGTTTATTGAAGAAACCGATCAATACTTACTATTGCAATGATAAAAAAAAAAAAAAGCTGTTTCTATTTATTTGAATATATGTTTTCCAAACAAAGCAAATAAGTTTCAAAGAACCTTGTTAACTGTAGTTGATGACCAATTTTCTTGTTCAGAATATAAATAAAAAATATATTTTCTCAAAGCAAACGACTACTTTCATGAAAATATATATAAAAAAAAGTGATATTGAAAATATGGCAAAAAAAAGAAATAAACTTGCAGGTATAATATAAGTGTCGGCAATTTCACGAATTTTTGTTTCAAATAACTTATTTTACATATTTTATCTCTCGATTTACAACATGTCACAAATAGATAATAAATAGATAATAGTTTTGAATTGATAATAAATAGATATATTAAAATACCTTTTTAAGACCATGACAGTTTTCACACGTCACTACTTATCCATGAAGGTGCTTAAAAACAAATATTCTTAGTTTATTTCAAAACTCTTAAAAAAGTTAAATCTTTGAGATTTAAGGAAAACTTCACCTGAAGTCAAAATTCAACATATTTCGTAAACTAAGACACAAAATTTTCAAAAGAAAATGAAATTAAACTTGCAAGATTGCATAATTTGGAAGATAGAAAATGAATAAACATTAGAGCAGCAATTATTAGATCTTCAGCTTTTTCATCAAACTTTTAAAAAATTTACAAGTACCAAAACTCACAACATCATTTCTACCACAATCATCGTAGCAAATTAGAGCAGCTTTTTTTCCCCTTTCTCTGTAAGCCACAAGTTGAAACCGCACTTTAACTTTTCCTTTTGCAACCATTGTTACCTTATAGTGTATATACATGTTTCAATTTACAATTTTTCCTAAGGGAAATTTTAATCATCCTTGCTGATTCTTGCTACAATTGTAATTATTGAAACAGAAATACTGTATTAAATAGAGATGTTGGTGATATGATTGATTAAGGAGAAAGTTTAGAAGCATTAGATTTTGTTGTGAAGAATGATGAAGTGAGAATAATTAGGGAATAGGGAAGGGACATTTTGGTTGCAGCCTTAACCAAAAAGAGCCAAACAGAGCAAGGTGATTGTGCACCAAAAGTGGGATCTAGCTATGACTAGCTTTGTGGGTGTTGTTGTGGTACTGTAGGAAGGGTCACATAGTACAGTGACTGCACACTGAATGGAGAAAAGGAAACAAAGCAATTTGCTTCCTAAAAGACACTGAAACATTATAATTATTTTCCGACACATCAAGTGAATTTCATCCTTTGCACTCTCAATTTCCGACCCACCGTTTATATTATTCACTCCACACTTCTCTACTCATTCCCCATCCCCACACCATTCCTTCCATCTCCCTAATCAACATCGAGTTTAAACCTTTATTTTAAACTCAACCAGAAAGTTGATAAAAAAAATCACAAAATTAATTTCTTAAAAGTTTTAGATTCAATCTAATATCAATTTGAGTATGTATCATTTTTATTCTTGTTTAATCTTTTTTTTTTTAATTTTTTAACAAGTGTTATCCTCAGACAACTACAATTTAAAGTACTTGTATTTGAAAATACTTCTTCTTAAGAAAATGTGTAACAATATGAAAGAGAGACACTTGAGGGAGAGATTGTTAGCAGAAGCATAAAAAAGTTGCATTTTTTTTCATTTTTTACGAAACAGGTGTAAATTTGTTTTACAAGAACGGATAAGTCGTGTCATTGTTACACGACTTTAAGCAAACGCATAATGAAAAAAAATAAAACTAAAATTGTGCTAACATGACACGACTTCAGATCTATTTTTTATACTGAAGTCGTGTCATCTTAACACAACTTCAGTTCTATTTTTTTTCATTAAAATTGTGCCAATGAGATAGAAATTCTTCAGTTGAAGTCGTGCTTCCGTGATCTAACCTACTAATTTTTATAAAAAAAAAAAGAAAATTGTACCAATTTTGTACAAAATGAAAAAAAATACACCTCTTTTGTGCTTTCGTCGAGCTTCTTACATATTTAAGTTTCAGTTTAAATTTAGTTTCACATTGAATAAAAATGAAAAAGTTGAGTGAATGTAAATGAAAAAGTTGAAAAATATATAAAAAAGAAAAGTAACAAATCTAATACTTTAAAGTTTTGAATTAAAGGCAGGATAAATTTCTTACGAGTCTGACTCGTTTTTATTGATTTTTCCAATATTTTTTCTTCGATTTTCCCATATATTTCTCACCAATGTAAAGGATTATTCAAGCATTGTGTTTAGAGTTAAAAATGAATAGCTTGGAAGTGGAGATAAAATGATGATAGTGGAAATCTTGATTTGCAATTGAGATGTCTGACATAGATGTTTGTGGTGAGGACAAGCATATATTCTTATTGAGTTGTGTGGGAGCTTCCAAGCATGCCTTGAAGCAAAAACTTAGTTGTTGTATGGGCAATTTTTGACTCCTTTGGAGCCCCTAACATGGGGCATCTATCCAATCTGTCACCCAATATATACTGATATTGATAAATGCAACACCATAACTAAAACCACCATGTGCATGCCTCTGCACATCTTTTATACCCATCTTTTGCCACTCTCATTCATCACGCGTCCTTGTCCCAACACCACTCTCTCTATGTATATAAAGCTTCTGTTTCATTCACCTTTTCTATCACCCGGATTCATCTTCCAAGTTTAACTTTTTACATCACTTTCAAGTGAAAATTTACCATCATAACTGCTTAATTATGTTGCAGCTTACACTTTCATTCCTTGTTAGAGATTTATGAATGAATTCTCAGTAAAAGATGAATCAAGAAAATCAGTGAGTGCTTAATATTTTTTTTAACTTGTTTTGAATCTAACTAAAATAAAAATAAGATATGTGTATACCAAAATAGAGTTAATTCATGTAAGTAGTCAAACTTGATAAAATGACACTTGTAACATCTTTTTATGAGTGTTAAATCTTATTAAATTTAACAAATTTTGGAAAATAAATCAAATTTACATATTTTCGCATAATTTTAAAATTAATTGGTATTCCATTGCTCCCATTTATTTTAATACATTGGATTACATATTTACAAATATTTGAATTATTTATAATGTAATATATAGTACATATAACATCATCAACTTCGTCAGTTTGATTCATATAATTTAATATTTATAGAAGTTACATTGAATACGTCATTTGACAAGTTGTAATATCTTATTTGTGTTTTTCTTTTTATGTTGAACATTTTAATTTGTGTGTGCAACTATTTTTTTAAATTATTTATAAAATCGTGTGATTGTAGATATGCATGATTTATTTTTAAAATATTGTATAAATGAAGTGTGTGCATGAGATATAATATAATAATAATAAAAAAAAAGTTGTGGCTGAAGAGTGAAGAGCATGATTTTATAATTTGCAAACAAACAAACGACCACGTTTCTGGAAATGAATATATTTGATTGCAATTTGTGGTGAATTTTGCAGTTAGAGTTTGGGTTTGGATTATATTTAAGTTTTTCTCTAATGCTTAGGAACACAACGATGTGAAGGGCGGGCACACTAAATAAATATGACGAATTATTTTATATTCATGAATATTTGTATTTTTTTAAATACGATTATTTTATTTTTTTTTAAATATAAACAAACTGCATAAAAAGTATAAATGTAAATAAAAATAAATTTTTGAAAAATAAATTTAATTCCATGATCTAAATAGCATACATAAAATTATAAAATTAATCTCTAAATAATTATTTAGTTAATAATATTTTTGCACCAACATTATTGAAAAAATAAAAAAAAATAATTAAGTATTGATATAAAATTTTAGCAATTGGACAATTATTGTTTCTATGAGATTTTTTATTGTTTCTCAATTATTAATAAATTAATTATAAATAATTTTATAGTTAAAATAATAAGATAATTTTGTCTTATTAACTTTTTTATTTATTTAAGTCACAAGTAATTATTGTTTGTACTAAATAATATCATTTTTTCTTAATGATTTGAGACTTTAGTAAGATAATTCTTTTTTACTCTTGAAACTTTCGATGTTTAAGTAACAAATGGTATCTCAAGTAATGAAAAGTCTAAATTTGTGGTGATGTTTTAAAATTTGTTGGTTTATATACGAAGTCACGTTATTTAAAGAAGAGAGTGATACTTGAATGAGAGAGGGACTCAATGTTAATTGTTGCAAATAATTTTTTTCTGTATTATGAAATAATATCAAAATATAAAATATGTATGTAGGTGTGAGATATATATGTGATATGATTGATTGAGATACATATCTAATAAATATATATGATTAAAATGTCTACATAATGAATATACATTATGATATACATGTTATATATTGTGTAAATACTTAAGATTGTTTCAATTTAAGGTTTCATGTTTAAATATCATGTACGAAGTTACGGTCAACGTTGATAATAATTGTAGCAGACTTATTTCATCGAATTTAAATATGATTGTTTCTCATGGAAAAATACATGTAATTTAGACATATTTACATTTTGTAAGGAGCAAATTTATTTTGCGAGGAACATATTTACCGTAACAATTTTACTAACTCTTTTTTATTTTTTTTAGGAATTTACATTATGAATGTGGTGGTTTCAGAAGTGAATTATTGGGCCACACCGTTAACAGGGCCACTAGGCTTTCTTCTTATTTGGTTGGACAAGAAAGCCCCTGTCAGTAATTCAAAATGACGATTAGGGGACTGACTTATGAGAGTGCACAAACACTGCTTTCTTTTTCCAAACTAAAAATATATTTATGATTTCACTAATTTCAATCAGCATTTGATTCCTCAGTAGATGCATGCATGTGTCCCAAAATCTTCCAAAATAATACTTGAAACTGAACCCAGTTACCTCTTAATCCTTTATATAACCCATCAAAATTTAATTTATTAAAATTAACAAAAATAGTTTATTAATCAATAATGTCATAAGGGTACGAAATATTGCATTTTACTTGCAAAAATTCAATAATAAATTAAATAAAATTAACAATTGGTATATCTAAAATAAATCTATCTCTTCTAATTGAAAAAAGAAACTACATTTATTTATAGACAAAATTTAGGTGTATTTCCACAAGTGTCTTTGTTGTTGTTGAATACTAAAAGTTATTAATTAGTATAAATAGTCTAACACTTACAACTAATTCCTAATTACACTAAATTCTCAAACTAGAAATTTAATTACCTCCATAGATCAACTTGAAAATTGAATTTATTTTTCTTTTTCTTTTTTTTGATCTTTATGCTCCCTACACCAATGTACCCTAATTTTGAAGGGAAGTTTTCAACATTTTCCTTTGTTTTGTCCTTTGAGAAGCTTTATGAAGATGTTGAATCCATTATGGAGAGATATTGCCTAGTTGTCTAGGACACTAGCATGTCCACACAACGGGGAACACTGTAAATATTCCCTCCAACCATGTCCATTCTCGTCATTCTCCCACCACCTTCTCTTCATCTACACACCAAATAAATACTCAAACCTCTACCCTATCACACACACAAAACTACATGGAAAATTCATCATTATCTTCTTCTTCAAACTCTTTATATCGAGAGTGTCTCCGCAATCATGCAGCGAGTCTAGGCAGTTACGCTACAGATGGTTGCGGAGAATTCACTCTCGATATAGACTCTTCTTCTTCCTCACTTCAATGTGCAGCATGCGGTTGTCACCGCAACTTCCACCGCAAAGTGACGTGTCCAGTTGCGGTGGAAGGTCTGGCTGCCGGAGGAGGAGGAAGTGAAGACATGATGGAGTATTCTGGAGGAGATGTTGGGAGAATGGAGGTGGGGGAGAGGAGCAGCAGGAAGAGGTTCAGGACAAAGTTCAGTGCGGAGCAGAAGGAGAAGATGCTGGGTTTTGCAGAGAAGCTGGGGTGGAAGCTGCAGAGGAAAGAGGTGGATGATGAGATAGAGAGGTTTTGTAAGAGTGTGGGAGTGACTAGGCAGGTTTTCAAGGTGTGGATGCATAACCATAAGAACAACTCTAACTCATCTAATTCTTCTGCTAATCTCTCTTCTCTCACTCAGTGAAACCTCCTCCTTCTTTAGTTCACACCATAACTAGGGCTTTTCTTTTCACTCTCCAACATGAACTCAGTATTTTCACAAGCTTGGATCCTTTGAACAGGTTAAGGTTGTTAAATATGTTGTTTTTTCAGAAATTGATGAGTGTTAGAAGGGAGAGGATGAAGAGATGAGAGAGGATTGAGAGATGTATCTTCTTACAATTGCTTTAATTTTTTTTTTTTTTTTAAGTTGAGGTTTGGATGTAATAATTTTGTAATCTAAATCTTGTTGCATGTGTTAGTATAAATTTGTTTTTTGGTTTTTTGTGAGTTTTTTTTGCTTGAAGAAGGAGAAGATTCATGTATGTGAAGTAATATAGAGCACAGTAGAATAAAAGGTATGAAACAAATAAAACTGTTGATAAGGCGAACATTTATCACTTCATTCTGTGAATTGACTGTGGTAGAATCTTGGATTTATATTAGTTGTGACTTGGATTTGTTTTTCAGATTTTTATGTTTGACTTGTATTAGTAAGTTAATTAAATTTTACTGAAAATAAATTCTGAAATTAGCAGTTTTTTCTCTTAATACAGATTTTGTTTCTCAAAAAATGTCACTTGACTGCTTCACAGTTTTATTTTTCAGTGGTGAATATATGGGCTAATTCCCTTTTATGTTTTTCTAGATGTGAAGTTATATCTTTTAAATTAATAGTATATTTTGCTACTTAACTATTATCATTTCTTTTATTTTATTATTTATTCTATTCATGGTGCTTTTAAATTTTTACATATTTTATCGACTTGTTACATTTTTAAAAACATAGTTTTATCATGAAATTTTGCAAAATAATAAAGTCAATTTATTTTTTGACATCGTTACGAATTTAATGGACCAACAAACTGCATGAAAATTGAAAAGTTTGATGGTAAAATACGGAAAATAAATAAATACTTAGATAGCAAAATAAATAGGAAGATTGAATGATGAAATGAGTAATCAAGTCTATTTATTAATATTTGACCACTGAACTTTATACAAATTACTTAACCCTTCAACCACCACTAAACTAAATTTAGTAGGTTTAAACAGTGATTATTTACTTTAACTTTTCTTTTCTTTTTGTAATATAATTAATTATAAGAGTTTATAATAAGGTAAGCTTGACATAATTTTGTGAACCCAACCAAGTTAGTTCATTCGATATTACTAATTAATTTACTATGAAATTTGTCTCCTTCCTTTTTTGCACCAAATTATCTATTACTGTACCATCTACACAAGGAAAAAACTTTTTTGAAACAATAAATGAAAGTAAAATATGAATTTATTTTTGAAATTAATACCATCGGTCATATTTATATTTATATATAGAAGAGCTCAAATTATATTGATATATTTTTTTAGTAAATTTTAGCTTGTTTAATACTTTTTAATTAATTGTTTTTTGAAATTCAATATTAAATTAAAAATCATTTTACATAAATTGTGTGTATATATATAAATTTTATATTAATATAAAATTAATGTATTTTTTATATAGATAACGAACAATGTAATGTATAATTTTTAAAATATATTAAAGTATGAGTTATTTGATATGAAATTATAATTCAATAATTGGATTGATAATTTTATTTTATAACATTGTTGATTGTTTAATATTTGGTAAAACTTATGTTAATAATTTGGTTATTATATATATACACCAAGTATTATATTATTAATAAGATTTTTTTATTAAACTTTATAAAGAATAAAAATAAAAATACTATAATAATCAAATAAATCTTATTTATATGTTTTTTAACATTATATATTATGTCATATATATAAATTAATATTAAATGGCTTTAGATTAATATAAATGTTATAGACATTTAAATAGACAAAACTTTCCATCGAAACATAAGTTTTAGAAATACATTATTCAATTAAAAGTTATTGAATAGTGTGTATTTAAAATATGATTTTCTCAATTCTTGAAAATAGTGTTTTTTAACAAAATAATCTTTTAAATATAATATTTTTTGGGCGCAGACACTTAAAAATGACGAAAGAAAATTGGGACCGGTATAAAATAAATTTAAAAACTAATTTTAAAAAATATTAGGATTAATTGAAATTGTAAAAATTCGTCAAAAACAAATTTGAATATATATAATCGATTATGATTAATCCATTACTGTGTATACGTATTAAAATTTAAGATTACCAATTATCCAATCCTCATACATTGCTGAGTTCTAATATATTATTTATATACTTAAGCGTTAGTCCTTTTTGGGAATGGAATTTGATTGACATGCCAGCTGTTTAATTTTATTTATAATTTTATTTATGTAAAATTATTAAAATCCGCACAACTAAATTAATGTTTATATTCAATATAACTTTATTAGAGTTTGAACATAACTAAATTGATACTATAGTATCATTTTAGAGTTTATTTTTCATAAACTATTAAACTCTTTCACTCAAATCAAGAAAAATAATTAACTATTCTATTTCCAATATAATTTTAAATAAGTTACTAATTATATCTCTTTCAGGTTTATCCCTCTAAGCAATTTTCAATACACAATAAAAAAAAGTTATATTATCCTAAACTTCAAAAAAATAACATAAAAAAACAAATTTTCCCTAAAAATAAGATTATATCAAAACATAAATAACATTTTAAATAAATTATTATTTGTAAAGTAATTATAAAATGAATACTCTTGCTGTGAATGAAAATCTATGAATTGAGGGCAACATAAATATTTTTTACACATTGTAATGAATACTTTCTACTCATTTTCATTTCTGATACATACATGTAAAAAAATAAAAAAAAATAAAAAATACTCCTTATCATTCTAGTTATCAGAAAGAAAGAAAAATCATATCAAAGTTTTGCAGCTTGAAGCAACCAAGCAGTGAATGAATTGAAGAGGCTTAGAAGGCAATGATTGAATCTCTTAACTGTTGCATTCTGTGTTGATCACATTATTAATATGAAGGGTAGGACTTAAATGTCTGTCAGATGAATAGGTGGTGGTAAAGAATCTTTTGCAGAACTTTCATGGACCACATTCTGACCCTTATGGATTCAAATTTACCTTCCTTTGTACGCAAATCCAAAGACAAATTCAAAGGGATCTTCAGCTCCCTTCTGCCACAAGAAATCAAGTTAGAATGACAAATTAAGGTTAATGGCTCCCACCCCTTTATAACTTAACCATGTGAAACTGATTTGTTTTTTTAAGTCAGTGCAGAAATTTTTTTCATGGTTTGAAGTCACTCATAGTGATGTGACACTAATGTTGACTTGAGTAGTTTTCAAAATAGTACCTTTTGGAAATCTTGGTATATTTGTAAGTTTCTGAGTGTAAATGACCAAGATTCAAAGTTTATACCAGTTGATTAAGATTCAAAAAGGGTATTTTATGATTGAATAGTGATGTTAAAATGAGGCTTAAAAAATCAAACTTTCTAATGATATATTTCAAAAGTTATATCTATCATCAATTATATAACATAGATTCAATGACCCTTATGAAAATTGATGATCTTGAGTGTGTAACAGGCAAAAGGGTATGAATGAAAATGAAGTTTAAACATATTTGCATGGCTAGAAGAAGGCCATAGACAAGACCATCGTTTAGGTGAAACCACCTGGCATGTTGGCAGTACTGAGGTGGTGCTCTTGCAATTAGGGACAAAGGAAAAGACAGCACATGCACTCCCAAATTGCAACCTAACCACAAGATGTTCAGAGGTTAATTCTCACTTTACATATAAGCCAACTTCCATTACTGCCACACATTCATCTCTTTTCCAATGGAGTTTTCTACAAAGAGGGTATCCTATATGCTCAACAACTTGTGGTTGGTTTTGTTCCTCTCACTTCATGAAAGGTGTACCTTCCCAGGATAACAATAAGTTTTTAAGCTTCCTTAAAATATATAAATTACTTTCATATTTCCATCATTCTTGTATGTATAAAAAAAATCAGACGTGTGCCTATTGTATCAGTCTCATGTTGCTACACAAACTCTTATTCTCTTTATCAAACAATTAGGTAATGAAAAATGTAATCTCTAAAATGAAGCTCTAATAGGAAAGTAAAAGTGTCAATTTTAGATTAAATCTAATGGGATATATGGAGATTTGAAGCATCTAATAAGAGTGTGAGAAAAAAAAAACTCTATGGTGTAAGGACATAAATAAGATATGTGGTGGGAAAAGTCATAATTGTTAGTACCTCTAAACATATGATGTTTGTCCTTTTAATTTTAAAATTCATCACTTTTGATCTTTTAAACTTATCTAAACCACTATTTTTCCCTCCATGAAGAATATCTGAACTACTTAGCGGAAAAAGAATGAAATATTTATAAATTAGAAGAATCAAAAAATAGATAATTTTTTTTTAAGAGACTAAACCTAAACATTTTAAAAAAAAATTAGAAAAAATAAAAACAAATTATTTTATTTTAGTTTCTCATATTGTTGGGTGATATGTGTCGTCATATTTTTACACGTATATTGAAATGACTTGTAAATATAGTATTTTTTTTTCTTGAAATTAAATAACACTTACAAACAATTTACTATTCATTATTTTCTTAAAAATTTATCAAAATTTTTTATAAATTCTATGTTGAGAAAAATCATCAAGATTTTGAAAATTATATTCTATCCAATAAATCAAGGAACAAAAATGAGAGTAGCAAACTGATTAATGGAAGAGAAAGATGTGTGTAGTTTAAAATACTTTGGATAAAAATATTTTAAATTTGAATAGTTTTTAATTAATTTTACTGATTTCAACTGTTTAATTTGGATAAAATGCTTTGAAGTAGATTGAATAGAGTAATTTAATTTTCAAGAAAAGAAGAATGCACATAAAGAAGATATATGGAAGATAGAAAAAAAAAGTAGAAGAGAGAAAGACTTAAAAGAATTATAATATTTCTTTTATGATAATTGAGTTTTTTCTAATTAAAAAGATAAAATGTTTTCTAAATTATTAAAAATTCATTTTTTTTGTAAATAATATCCAAGTAAAATTTTAATACAAATTTCTAGTCCTTTTGGATTATGGATTACTTCCACAACTGTAGTAATCGAAATTGTCATTTGGTAAGAGCCAAAGTTTCAGTATGCTAATGAATTGTAAACACTCATTTTTTTTTTTTTACTTGACTCATTGACCATATTTGTTGGTGTTGGGTAAATATCATAGGAATGTGATAGTATGCATTGCATCAATTTTTCTTTACTGGTAAACTAACAATTTTACATTTGAATCTCTTGCCCTTTGGGTTGGAATTATGGACATAGTTAGCTATATGTGATACTTTGCGTTGCAACTCCACCTCATTGAATGCATATGTTCATGGTGACACTTCTATCGGAAATATTTGCAAGCATGATACATGAAGAGTAGGGAGGAAGTGGAGACGAGATCCAAGTCCTAGTACATATTTGTTATGTTTGGAGAGTATTTTTTGTTATACAGTTGCATGAATTTTATAAATTCTTTTACATATATATTTTCTGAAATTTTATAAAATCTATGAAAAAAATGTAAAGAAAAACCCATGTCTTATAAACTTGTACAGATATTTCGCAAGAAAACATTTACGAAATATGAAAAGTAGTGAATCAATATATCTCCATAATATAATTTATTTTTTCTCTTTCAATACAGAGTTGTCTAAAAAAGCCATACACTACAATATTTGTTGTTTAAACAACGAATTTACGTATATTATACAAATATTTTAAATTTGAATTGTTTTTAATTAGTTTTACTGATTGTTTTGTTTGGATAAAATACTTTGAAGTTATTAAATTTTAAATATTTAGATTGAATAAAGTAATTTAATTTTCAGTTAGAAGAGAAATAAAGAATGCAGAAAGAAAATATATGGAAAAAAAATAGAAGAGAGAAAGACGAGAGGGCTTAAAGAATTTTAATATTTCTTTATGGTAATTGGATTTTTTTAAACTTTAGAAAAATAAAATACTTTCTTAAATTATTAAAATTTCATTTTTTAAATAATATCCAAGTAAAATTTTGATACAAATTTCTTAAATTCTTGCTGTAAGGTTAAAATATGTTTTGAATAAGAGAAATTAACATGATGATGTTTTAAGTATGACTGAAAGATTACTGGAAAGACTTAATTGAAACATAATAGAAGACAGTTACTGCAAATGGCCAAGTTGACAGAATAGATGGGTGTATTTTACATGTTATGTATTTTATTTGTGAATAATCTCATTTGTAGTAGATTGTCCAAAGATATGCCTATATCTGATTCATTTTACACCTGAGACCTGAATTCTCAGCCGTAGATTGTAATAAAAATGAAGATGGATATTATTGTGGATTGTATAATGAGAAATTTACATCCATTTTAAAATTTGGCGTGTATAGAGATGAGTGAGAAGGGCTCTCTCAGCTTTATGCAAAAAAAGGCATAGACATAAGCGGAGAGCCTAAATGGTTGGTTACAGGAGTACAAAATTCGTAACAAAACTTGGCTATATCCGCACAAACACCAGATTGTAAGAAGAGTTAGCTCTCACGTTTTGCCTTCACGGCTAAGGCCGCAGCTCTGAACCACGTTGCTGCAGCCATAGCACCAGGATCAGGAACTGTTGAAAGAATCTCTCCAGAAATGTATGCTGAACGACCAGCCTGCATATCCATTGCTACCCATCATTTTCTATAATAATCATTCTCATACTATTTAGGACCATGCTCTTGTTTGGATTTACTATTTTATAAAATTAATTTATAAGGAAGAAGCTACACCACAAAACTTCTCTCACTTAAACCATTAATAAGCAGTCACCTGTGCTTGCATCTCTACAGTTGACTGAGCTCCAGCTAATGCAGCTTCAGAGGCGAGAATAAAAGCGGTGCATGGATCTTCACCAGAATTTAATTTCTGTAATGACAAATCATTGTAAGTAACAGTAAACAAAGATAAAAAAAAAAAAAAAAAAAAAAAAAAAAAAAAAAAAAAACAAAAGCA
>Ga0099824_1004497_pt1 | contig 20061 bp, 13 predicted proteins | sample SiratrowhiteBW_FD_76837 | JGI IMG/M metagenome (GOLD analysis project Ga0099824, IMG submission 76837) | Root nodule microbial communities of legume samples collected from California, USA - Siratro white BW | ecosystem: Host-associated > Plants > Roots > Nodule | place: USA: California... | reverse complement strand
TGTTTTTTTTTTTTTTTTTTTACATGAAATTTTATTGTGAATTTATTTTCGTATGAAAATTTGCTGTTGAGATATTTATTAGAAAATTTTGCAAGAAATTTCTTAGGATTTTTTAAATTCTATGGTAACTAATTATCTACACATGATTTACCTATCAATCAAAATTAGTAGGTAAAACAATAAAAAAAAGCTCTTGCAAATTTTTGTAAGAAATTTGCAGAAAATTTTCCATTAAATATAAAAAGTTCTATAGCAGTGATAATCTATTGCAAGTGCAGTGTACCTTATTTAATGAGTGGTTATGAGTATCAACTTGTTTGATTGTTTTCATTAATGAGGTAGTCAAATGAAATTATATATTTTTTTACTTCTTGCTCTCATCTAACATTCTATATCATACCAACAAGTATATACTCCTACTCTAACTATAACCATCTACAGTCAATGCAACAATCATATTTGTCTGCTTATTAATCACTATATTAAATCTAGATTAATAAAATATTTTATAAAAAATTAAACTCACAGTAAAACTATATTATTATAATTTGTTTACACATACCAAAAATATGTAAACCCCAAAAAACTGGAGAGTACATACATAATATAATTACAAAGCAGTGGTGCTTAGTATTCCAAACAACTTAAACACAAATTATATTTCGCCTGCATTGTCATTGATAAAAATTTAACAAAAATCCGTTTTATAGCCTCTTTTACACTATATTATGCATTTGGTTAGGACCCAAGAATATGTTATACCTCACTAGCACGACAAAAATGTTTTGGATCTACTCCTTATACTAAATAGAATTGGCGACCATTTAATAATTTTCGTATGTTTTACTACCAACATTATTTAGTTTAGATTTTGATCATAATATCTTGATATCATCTAGTTTAGATTTTGATGATCTTAATGGGTGATACATGGTAATAATTTAGAATTATAGTCACTAATGTTGAATATTAAAAGCTCACCATGTTATTTATTGTTTTAGGTAATATTTAATTTAATCATAGATAAATAAATCTGACCTAGATTTATAAAAGATTATATTTTTACAAATCTGATTAATTAATTATTACAGACAATTTTTTTTTAAGTCACAAATATTTAAGTCACAAATTTGAGATGTAGTCTCTAAAAGTTTGTTTTCTATATTCAATAGTTTAGTGATTCGTATAAATAAAAGATTAAAAACTTCTTTCTTGTCTTGGTATAGTTTTTGTGATTTTAAATCTAGAATTAATAGTTGATTGTTTATCTATTATATAATTCTGATTTCTCAAATATCTTTCCTGTCTCTTGTTCATTAACATTTTCAACTCGTTTATGATGACTTATTATTTCATCATCATTTCTCTTTTCTCACAATGTGATCCTTGTTTTCTTTCTTTTCAAAGTTGCAAGCAACATTAAACTTATCCACAAATATATAAATGTGACTTAAAAATGAAAAAAAAAACAAAGCTTTTATAAATATGTCTTAAAAACTTCTACAAACTATATCTTAGTGACATATAATGTTTAAATTATAGTTTTGTGACTTAGACATTTAAGAAAATAAAATACACTAAAAAGTATGACCTCAAATAATAAAAATATAATATTTTCTAATTTAATTTTAAAAATAAAAAATAACGTTTTAGAAATGAAACTTTTAAATATTATAGATAAAACGTGAATAATTAAACCACAAAATTTTAATGTCACTTATAACTTATCAATATTATTTGTAATAAGAATATTAATATTATTATTATAACTATTAATAATAATATTATTATTAATTATAATTATAATTATAATAATCATAATCATAATGAAAATAATAATTATCAATGGTAAAATTTCTCTATTGTATCAATATGTTAATAATAACAATAATCTTTATTGTACTTAGCCGTGAACGTAAAATTTGTTTTATCTGGTACAGTGGTTTTGTTTTATTGTTTACCTTCTTTTTCTAAAATCATTGGTGCAGCAGCAGAAACAAAATTCTCCTTTTTGGCCTTTTCTTTGGAAAGGCAAATAGAAAAATAATAGAAGTGCAGTGCAGTGAATGTCTCTGTCCTGTAAACATAGAAATTACGAGCAATTATAATATTGAAATATTCACAAACCAGACTGATTATCATATTACTTTATCTGATGATCAAACTTTAAAATACAATTTCCATTCAAAAGTGTTCTGTTCTTTTTAACTTCAGCGTCAAATGAATATGAACCTTCTCTTCTCTTCTCTTCCTGTCTAACTTTATTTGCTTAGATATAAGCACAGTATGAATGACCATAGTTTGATACTATATTTTCTTATACTTCCTCTTAACAACTAATAAAATATTACTTTTAACTAATAAAAATAAATATAAACAAAATTTTAAAATAAAATAATAATATTATTGATTATTAAGAGGAAGTGTGAAAACATATGGTTTTTTAGCAGCAATTATACACTATCATCATTTCAGACAAAATCTGATCTTCATTCCTCTCCACCTGTTTCTGTTTCGGTAGGTTTGACTATTGCTTTAATGAAAGAAAGCAGTGTCTTTATCCATAGAGCCAATTGGTTCACATCTACTGTTCACTGTATGCATATCAATCTATTTTGATTGGGTTTCTATTGGAGAAAAGCGTGATGGTATTAGTTAATTTATTTTCTCATTCCCAAGAACGAATGCTAGTTGAAGGAAAGGGATCTTAATGTCAAAGATAATATTATAACACACGATAAACTTTTCTCAAAGCACCCTAAATGATATAAACGCTATTTTGTTCATTTTTCTGTAAGTAAAAAGGTTTATTATTACTTTTACCATGACCCTCCTTGGAGAATGGAAGGTTTTGAAGTTCATTGACATTGTCAAGAAATTGAAGAGGTAGAATTTTGGGAGCGTGACAGGAATGCCTATCATCCTCATGCATTAATTATGGTTAATATAGTCATAGGATAGCAACAATATGGGGCCATTACATGTGAATCAACCAGCCCGCGGCACAACATATACTTTTTCCACAAGGATTCACGATATTTTTTTAACTTTTTTCTTTTTTTATGATTGTGTAGTAAATCTTACAAATTAACTCTACAGATCATGTTTAACAAAAGAATCTGTGTCATTCCACAACAATGCTGCAACTTTTTGACCTAAGTTGTGAATCTTGATTGGTATTAGATTCTTGGGCAATTTGGCAGTGGCCAATGCCCAGTTCGCTTTACCTTTTATAATTAAAAGCGCTCATTGACCTAATTCTTAAATTTCCTGTTATAATTCTTGTCTATTTTGTTTTTGTTATTCATAAATATCCTATGTCATTTTTAATACATTTATCTGTAAATATAGCCAAATCAGTTCTAAATAAAGTGTTGAATGTTGAATCTAAACAGGTGAGGTCAAATCAGTTCAAGTTTTGCCAAAACCATAGCAACTAGTACCATCCATTAAACTATGTTACTGAAATGATAGTAAAAAAGGAAAAGATCAAATGGTCCAAAAAGATCAATCAAATCGTCTTAAACTAAGACTCCGTTTCCATCTCACTTTCCGACGTGACTTAGTTTAATAAATTTTTGCACCTACCACGATGAAACACAGATTTTGGTAGTTTTCAAAACGGGAAATTCATATTTCCATTATGTTTGAAAACTCATTGAATCAGAAAAAAAAATACATTATGCTGATGAGCTAAAAGAAATATGCTGAGACAAAACAAATAAATTATCTTTTAAATCAGTACGGAAAACAAAGAATTTTAATTTGACTTGTAATAAATCTTCTAGTACTATTAAAATCCTTTGCGGAAATAATCCAAAATGACTATAAAAGTCCACACCGTTAGTTGAAAAGATGACTCTACAATATTACAAAGATGAATCATGATCGCAATGCTGAACTAGAGTAACTAGTATGGAAAAAGAGATAACATATTTTGCTTTAGGCAATGTTTGTATTTTATTCTGAGAGTAATAAGTTAAAATGGGTTTCTGAAATTGCAAAGTAAAAAAAAATGAGAAAGCATATGAGTGAGTATTTCAGGAAGCGATGATGATTCAAAAGTGGATATTTAGAGATTCGAAAGTTATAAGGATAGCCACTACCCTTATATAAATGAACTAAATTTTATTTTTATATAAATTTTTAATTTATATTGGTCTATATAAATGCTTTTTTTCTGCAAAATATACTGCAGAAACGCAGGTAAAAGGGGCCCTAAAAAGCAGTACGGAGAAACTCTCCCACCGATCGCGCTCAAACTCTTGATCAGCAACCCTCAATTCTCTGCGGTCCCTGTCATGCTCAAACTATTCATGTGGCCTAACCCATTCTATTAATTTTTTATTTGAGTTTTTAAATGGAAAAATATTCTTTCACACCACGCTATTTATCTACCTCAATTTGATAATTGCTATTCATAATAATAATTTATGAAGATTTAATTTGAATGTAAAATGTTGTAATACATAATGTGGGTTGTTCCAAGGCTTTCTGTAGTCTCACTTTCACCTTCTATACCCCTCATATAGAGGTAAGATGGGTGTGGAAGTTAAGTGCAATTCTGAGCTTTATTTACTTCTGTCTTTCCCTTTTCACTCCAACATTCCAATATTATTTTTTCATTGCTTCTCATGTTTTCCTCTTTCTCACACTGGGATACTACATAGCGTTGTATGTTGGCATGCATATATATATATATATATATATATATATATATATATATATATATATATGTGGAATGTTGTGTTAGATTGAGAAAATACAAGGTGGTGGGACCGAGATCACAGCTCCGATGAATATGCTTCTCTTATATCTACAGCACATGCTAATTCATATATATGGGTTTGGTGTGCCATATCTTCACTGTTTTGGTGAGTTCTCATTCAATTGTATCATTGGTGGGGTATTTTGGCTATCAAAGTGGAAGGTTACAACAAAATGTGACTTATTAAGAAATGAGATTTTCCCCTATAGTTCGAAACCTACTTTTTTACCTGCATTTTAATAAATATTACATTAAAATAATAATAATAATAATAATAATAATAATAATAATAATAATAAATATAAATATAAATGTTATAATAATTTATGAAGTTGTAATTTGAATGTGAAAGAAAAATAGTAGTGCAAGAACATTTCTCATTACTCTCTCGGTTCATACAATAAGCACCCTTTCTTTTACATTTTGCCCTCATCACGCACCCTATCCACTTAGCCTCACAAAACCCATACCCCATCTCTTACGCCTCGGAAAAGGGACGTTCTAAATAAAAAATTTACTTTCTTGATGACCGTATTATCTTAAAAGTAAGTTCTGAAGTGGTTGGTGAATTTTCAAAACATTTCTTTTTTCCATAGGATCTGATTTATTGTCACTCTAAAAAGTGTATGATCCAACTTTGTAAGGCAAAAACTAAAGTCCCCTGACTCTGCTAAATCTCTCTTACATCATGTCACTTAAGCCTAACCTCACGAAGTAATCTACTTTGACACCACGGTAGCAAAATGACACTATCTCCCTGATTTTTATAATAAAATATTATATTTTAATAAAAAATATTATTTTTTAGTGTCAAGGTTAAAAAAAAAATATTATTTTTTAGTGTCAAGATAAATTACTGTGTTCAGTGTCAATGTATCATCCCTCCAACCCAACCTACTACATTAGTTATTATTAGTCATTATAATGTGGACAAAAATGGAAATATACTGTTTCACACCACGTTCTTTTATTCACGTCAATTTGACAATTGCTCTTCATGTCAAAGTGTATCACAACTCTTCTTAAACGCCTCTCACCTTCTATATCCATCATATGGAGCCAAGATGAATGTGGAAGTTCAGGTGAAACTCTGAGCTCTGTTTACTTCTTCCTTTCCCTCCTCACACTATTTACTTCTTCCTTCGTTCCTCACACCTCAACTATGTTGATTCCAATGTTATTTCTCCTTCTCATATTGCTTCTCATGTTTTCCTATTTCACACTGCTGCGATACTACAAATCGTTGTACGTATGCATGTATATATATTTAGACATGTCAATCATTTCTAAATAACTTGTTTCAGTGTTCATAAGCTTTGTAGTATCTTTTGTTAAATTTAGTAATAATACATTCTAGTATCTAATTTACTATATTTAATAATATCTCTTAGACCATTAGTCACCATTAAATCGTCACCCAATGCTTTCAAGTGGTCACAGAGTTCTCCTTGTCAAGTACCTCGGAAGACAGAGTGGATCCTCACGCCGGCTCCATGGGAAACGGCGACGACGGCGATGGCAGGCTTGTTGGCGTACAAGGAGTCGGAGAGAGAAGCAGAAGAAGTAGAAAGGGGCAAAGTTGTGGCTAAGTGAAGGCAACTTTGTGGGGTTTTTTCCCATTCTGAGGCAACTTTGTGGGTTTTTTTTCCATTCTGACGTAATTTTTTCACAAAATTTTGAGAATGGGCAAAAATTGTTTTTATTCCCGCTACGGAAAAAAACCACTTTGTGGACTAGGAACGCGTACTTTGGTTCAAGAAGTTCCACTTTTTCTTGTCCCTGGCGGGTTTGGGAGTTTAGTTCTGCTATTTCTTGGCTCCTATGCGTCGCAGGAGAAAGCTCATGAGGAAATTGGGAATGAACGAGACAGAGAGAAAAAGATAAGAGCGTAGAATGGAAGTGGTTGAAGAGAATGAGAAGGAAAAGAATGGACGACTTTGGAGGATTTGCCGACGGAGATGACGGTGGCGGCGGTACAGTGGTACTCCTCGATCATGGTCAGGAGGTCTTCGTCGGTGGTGGCGGTTTTACAGGGGATGATGCAGCGTCCATGTCTTTATTGATACTAGAAACAGGGGGAAGGAGATTTTAGAGTCAGACATGTGACTCGAGAGGAAGAGAGAAGGAAGCATGAAGAGAGCAGGGAAAGAGGTGGAGCATCGTCTTCGTTGTAGGGGCCTCAACCTTTCAGCGATGGGGATGACAGTGAAACAAAGAAACAAAAATTATTTTAAAAAAAAAAAAAAAACAAATTTTGTTATTATTTTGGTAGAATGTGATATTATAAAACAGTAATAAGGTGTTGAATAAATATTTATGATTATAAAAATTGGTTGCTTTTTTGATTGTCCTTAGTTGATAGCTAATAATTTTGAGATTTGATTAACCTTTACAAGGTCTGAAACTAGAAGTGTGGGTGGTGTAACAAGTTCATTCAATAACAAAGGTAATGGAACACAGGACTTCAGCAACTCAATCATCATCATCATCATCAAGGGAGGAGGGGGTGGTGTAACAAGTTCATTCAATAACAAAGGTGATGGAACACATGACTTCAGCAACTCAACCATCATCATCGTCAATGGAGGCTGGAGAGTGGGTGGTATAAGAAGCTCATTCAATAACAAAGGTAATGGAACACAGGACTTCCGCGACTCAACCATCATCATCGTCAATGGATGGTGGAGACGTAACCCAATATTGAACTTGCAGGTACGATTCGTAAAAGGATGTAAAGAAAGGGAGAAATACTTTCCAGACACTGACTTTTCGACTAGGAAGAAAATATCCATTTGACGTTTACTAGCATATGTTGCATCATCAAACACATCATTATAATTGTAGCTATATTGATTCATCAAACATATTATTCTAGCTAGCATATGTTGCATCATCAAACACATCTTTATAATTGTAGCTATATTGAGTCATCAAACATATGTAGCTAGCTAGGAAGCTTACATAATAAAAATTGTTCCAGGTGCAACTTCGGATCTTGAAAGCGCTGCAACGCTTTCCTCGTCTGGTGTGTGCTTCCATAGTTCTTGCCACCAGTGTCATATGGACTGCTGAGGCATATATCACAGGTTTGGGAAGAGTTGCCAGAGTGGTTCTATCAGGGGGATCTTGTCTAGGATATTCAGCTGCAGATGCGAATGACCTCTATTCTCACATTTCTGAAGGTAAGATATATATACTTTCTCAAACTCACTCAAAATAATCAATCAAACCTGCTGTACTTGTGTACGTCCTTTTAGTCCTCATGAACTTTCGTTAATTCATTCCTTTTTCAAAACTCAATATTCCCTCCGGATTGAAGTGTACTATCTCTTCTCAAATGTTTTAAAAAAAGGTGTTCCGATACTTAAAAAAAGGCCTCAACCAGAAACGTTCTGATACCACTGGTAGCCATTAAGAAAGGTAGAGTTGTGAGAAAAAACAATAGATACTTGCACCACTGTTTAAAAAGAATAATTCTACTTTGATACTGTTGTAGCAAAATTATACCATTTCAATTTTTATAATAAAATATTATATTTTAATAAAATAATATTATTTTTTAATAAAATAATATTATTTTTTAATAAAATAATATTATTTTTTAATAAAATAATATTATTTTTTAGTGTCGAATGGAAATAAGTTACTGTTTTCAGTGTCAAAGTATCATCCTTGGTTTAAAAGTACTTCATCATTATAACTGTTTTTTTTCAATAAAATATTATATTAGTGAAAGTAGAAAACTAAAATTGTGTCAAAATATAAAATAAAGGCATATGCACGGAAGAAGAAGAAAGGGTCACCAATGTTAGGGGATTTTATTCCTAGGATTTGGATAATCTCACTACAATAAAATAATTATTTAAAAAATAATTTTTAATTATTAAATGAAATAGTTATTAATTATGATCAAAATAATCATCAAATTAAATTTTTATTATTAAATAATTACAAGTAATGATTGAATTTAAGTTAAAAACTAATTTAAAATCTAATGTTATTAGTCACTAAAAATCTTAGTAGTTAATGTTAGATATCAATTGTCTTAGGTCACTAAATTCAATCACTACTTTTATCTTATAGTTATTTAACAATCAAATCTAATTTGATAACTATTTTTATTATAATTAACAATCATTTTATATAATAGCTAAAGATTGATTTTTATTTTTAAATATATTCGATATTTTGATGGAGTTGTATGTATTGATTGAGTTGTATGTATGCAAATTTTCTTATGAATTTGCGTTCAAACAGTCTACAGTTGAGACGTGGGCCACACACTCAGTTTGCTAACTACCAGTCAAATTAGGTACAACTAATAAAAAAAAAAGGAAAAATACATAAACTGTAATTGGAAACTGTAAAAGTGGCATTTCTTCCTTAATTTTATAACTCCAGATAAAGCATTTTCTTTTACTGAAACTTTAATTCATTTAAAACGGTATTCCTCAACATGATTTTTCTTCAATTTTCTCTCCACATTCAACCCCAATTACTAATCATCACACATTTTATATCTGGCAGGAAGAGAAGCTATCAGAAACTCATTCAATAACGAGGGTAACGGCCTCCAAGATTTTCGCAACACGACAATCATAATTGTCGCTTAGCAAAGTCCAACGTTTTTGTATGAATTTAAAGTTTTATTTTTGTGAAAATGGCAAACTTTTTATAAAACCCAATGAAAAATATAAAATTGATCAGTTTACAGTAATTCACTCTCTCTCTAGATAGTAATTCAGTTTGGACTCATTTCTCTCTCTTGTATTATCTGCTTCTCACTGGTAAATTTTGCATGCACCCTATATAAATTTAGTTTGCTGGATGGTGTGCCTTAATTGATTCTTGGAATGTCGCGTTTACATGTTTATTAATTAATGTATTTCCTTAGTTTTGTCTGGACCAAACCATGCATGAAGTAGAAGATATATCTTTACCTTTTCAAAATAAAGCTTTATAGACACCTCCTACCAGTGATTGTTACTTTATTAAGACTGATCTTAAGAATCTCACTATTGATCTCTTAGTTTGAGATTCTCCTCATAAAAGTAGTTCAGTCTGAATAGAAAGTTCTTTATGAGCACTCTAAATATAGTTTGAAATTTTAAGAAGATCCTTAATCCTTCATATCACATGTTCTCCTCATTGTCCGTTGGGAATTATCTTGTTTGGATTTAATTCGTTCATTGTCAGTGTCATGATCGTTTGAATAATTTCGTCGGCGAATAATCCTACAAAAATGAAGGGTTTGATAAAAGATATTTAATTAATGTAGTTTAACTTATCATAGGAGGTTTATTTATGGGTTAACCATTTCAGCTCATAATTGTTCAACCGTGAAAGTCAGGGTTTAACTAAGTCACGTGCCTTTGTTTATTAGATAAATAAAATAAGGTGGGATGAGATAGAATAATCAAAGTGAAAATTACTATTGTGTCAACCTTATTACGAGAATGAACGCTAACTGAAGAATTACTGCTACTGATTCTGATTATTCAAGTATGAATATTAATTATAATAATTAAATACATCAGATTTATCCACATAAAATGAAGAAACAGGTCAATTAATTAATCACCACACATTAGATGCTAGCCAGCAAGCAAGGTTTCTCTTTCTAAAAAACGAATGTAGGTAACAAAAGAAAAGTAAGATTAAAAACCAGTATATGACATAATTAAGAAGAACGGTGATTGAAAAGAAAACAAGTTCACGATACTATAATATAGCCCATCAGAAAGAGAAAAAAAGGAAAAAATATCAGTTTTTTTGTGCAAAACAAGGAAAGGAAAGAAAAGAAAGGAAGATTTTCTGAGAAAGAGAGAGAAGGGTATGTCAGTGTCTGCACCAAATGAGTAAGGAGGGGAGGCAGTCACAGACCAAAAAAACCATCCAGAAGTGTCAAAATATCACTGTTTCCCCTCCTTAATTTTGTCATATATACCTCCTTATAAAAGAAAGAATGAAAAGAACGAGGAAATGAAAAGAAAGATGGAAGGAAGAAAGAAAAAGAACAAGAGAGAGAAAGTTGTTAGTGTAGGTATGTGACTGCCATCACATGAGTAATGAGGGGTCACAGTCATGTCAAAATATGACTGAGAGAAAGAAGGGGGAAAGAAGAGAGCTTTGGAAAGGGAGAAAGAAGAGAGAAAGAATGGAGAAAGAAAGTTGTCAGTGAAAGAAAGAAAAAGAAAGTCGTTATGTGACTGTTGGCCACCAAATGGGTAATTTTATTCTCTTTCCATTATTTTCAATATTTCTTTGCGCTGCTAGTTCTGTGTTTTTTCAATACTCCTAGTCATTGTTTCCCTACATTAATCACATTAATTATTGTCTATGTAGTAGGTTATATTTAATACTTAATGAGATTTTCCCAAAAATTCATGGTTAGCATTCATAAATAGCAATATTTATTATAAATTAGTGTAAGTTTATAGCATGACAAGTCATGTGTTCATTTGTAAGATTATGAGAAAATAATAAAGAACTTGTGAGTGGAACCCATTTTTCCTTCCTTTTGCAGTATGTATTTGTGGGTAGTTGGTTTTATATAGAGCAAGTTCCTGTTCAAGATGCAAAACTTTATTTTGAATGTGCTTTTTGGAATTTAGGGCTTCATTATTTAGTGGGTGGTTATCCAAGCCTAATGTTTCCTTAATTAGCCAATAGAGCAGCTACTCTTGTGCCCCAGCCTAGGGCATTTATTGCTTCATTATTTTTCTCTGTCTACAGCTTGTAGAAGGAAAAACAGATGCCCAATGCACCACCTAACTGGTGTAAGACTACCTAACCCAAAATAACACCCCTACGTGGATCATGAAAAAACAAACAAAGATCTTTACTTGTAATAACACCAAGACGTGGACCATGAAAAAAACACAAATATCCTTACTTGTGTGTTTAACGTAGAATTTCAGAATTTATACAACATTTAAATGTATTGAATTTGAATTTATTTTATTTTAAATTATTTTAACTTTTAAAAACAATCTTGATTGATATCATTTTTCTTTCAAAGTTTTTCAAAAACTTTTCATTTGATATTTACAAAAAAATTATCAATTGACATTTACAAATATAGTTTTCAATTCTAATACAATTATTTAGAATGATTTTGATCAAAGTTATTTTTGAACGGTGATGGTTGGGACCTTTTTTGTTCTCTTTTTCTTATCACGATCGACGAAAAATATTTCACTGCTGACATTGGTGGGAAAAGAAAGTAGTACTAATTAATATTTAGCTGAAAGAGTTTTTCAGTTAACACCGAGAATATTCACAAAAAATAATATCTCTGGTGATGATAAAAAATCATTGCAAACATACGATAAAAAAAAATTACAATAAAAACTTATTAAAAAAATATAATTATCCTGACATTGACCGATCAAACTCTAAATAATATTGAGCAACAAATTATAGTAGTCTACAAAAAATTATAACAACTTAAACTATAAAATAAGTCCTACTAACAGAGTAAAAAATCATAATTAACATCAACTAAAAAGTAATAACATCAATAATGTCTCGATCATACTCAAGTTAATAACACCCTAACTAAACTTAAAGTAAGAGAAAACCATGAAAAGCAAAACATAAATTTGAAGATAAAAAGAATTTCAAATTCTTATTTTTTTAAATAAAATTTGAAATGATGTAATTTTAAATAATATAATTTTTCTAATGAAATTCTAGAATTCAGTTTCTTTAAAAATTTCTTACCTATATCATATATTTTGTCACAAAACATTTTAAATTTTCTTAAAAAATAATCACCCTCTTAAAATTTCTCTTCTAAACACATAATAAATTTCTAGGAAGAAATAGAATATTTTTGAAATTAAATTTATTTCTATAAATTTTCTTCAGTATTATGATTCCATGATTTAGTATTTTTTCTCCCGAATTACAAAACTCTGGGTCAGTATTTGTTACCTTTTATAATTAATAACAGTGCTGATTATCAGACTAATTCATGGGCTGGACTCTGGAATAAGGGGTATTGTTTTCGGCCCAATTAATCCAAATCCTCGTTTTGCACTTTTATACCCCTTCTCTTCACTGTTTTTATTTTTTTTTTCAAATTTGATGAAAACTAATTTCTGTGATATAATTTTCTTAATAGATTGTGAAAAATAAATTCTTCAAAATGGTCCTTTTAAAAAATATGTTTTAACAAATATACGGGCAACGCAAAAAAAAAAAAAAATCAGAAATCCACGTAAATAGTATAAGCCTTTTTTACCCAATTCCATAGCCACAACGCTATGAGCTGTCTTGCTTAAAAAAAAAAAAAAAGTGTTTCTTGCTGGTTCAAGTCGTTATAAAATAGTACGAGATAATACTGAGTTTTTTACAAAAAGAAAGTATTCTTACACAAAAAAAAGTTATTCATCTACAAGTTGGCTATCTACAACTTCATTGTCTAGGTCAAATTAGGTTGCTTGGAGGTTAGAGAAAAAAAGAAGAGCTTCCTTCATAGCTTATATAAAATCAGCTCTTTTGTAGTTGGGTTTTTTCCTCTTTTCACTCTGATTTCATTTTTTGAAAGTTCTTCAACTTTCTCCTTTAGTAATTGAAGTTGAGTATCCATGTCTTGTAATTTTCCTCAGATGATTTCAACCTTTTCTTCAAGTACCCAACATTAGCATTAAGTCATTTATTCAGACCTTGGCATTGGAAAAGTTCTAGTTCCTTGGCAGCGAAGGGTGAGTCTCTTTTGGAATTTTCTTTGAGCAACTCATGTACTTGCTTTTCCAATTCAGCGTTCTTGCTCAGTAAGTCCGAATGGCCTCAGACAACACTCTTGAAATGTTCTGGTGTAAAAGCAGTCCTGACCACCAATCATCGCCATCAATTCGGCATCATAAGCACTAGGAAAACTACTAACACCAAGCAGATTTTTTCCCCTCATGTTCATGTGCCAGTATGATTTGGAGTCAGGGCCTGTGGTAGAAAGATGGTCCAATCTCATAGTTGTTCCTCCCATCTGAGAGATGATCCCTGGAAAGGGAAGATTTCGAGTTGGTACCACATTAATAATAGAAAAATAATTAACACTGAAAGTAAACAGAAAATCAGCAAAGTGAAAGTTAAAATAAAGTAAAATGAGAACAAAAGAAAAAAATAAATATATATATAAAGAAAATGAAGACAAACTTCTCTTTTATTTGTTTCTTCATTTTCACTTTAGGTTACCTTTTTACCAGTCTTACATATATAAAGTTAGAACTTTGTGTTGATGAGTTGTCCTTCTTCAATCATCCATTTAAACTATATCTTTAAGGTATAAATTACTAAAAATATTCACGTAACCGGTTTTAAATTCGTATAATAACTTACCGAGCACTGTTAGTATAATTTAGAATTTTTCATTTCAGTTTTTATAGGATAAAGAAACTGTTCAGTGTCTTGAAGAATAGTTAAAAGAAATATTATTTTTTAAAAAAAAATTTTTTTTTTTGTGTATTTTAAAATTTGAAACTTATAATTATTGTTTACAGTTTTTTCCTCTTAAAATTTTCCAAAGTTACCCCATCCTTTGCTGACAAATTTTTACTTTAGTTTATTTAATAGCTTCATATAGTTTTCTGTTTAAATATAATAAATTTAAATTTCTCCACTATAAATAAAATTAATTATCTTAGAATGGTTTTTCATAAAACGAAACAAAATATAATATAATTGTGATTATTTTTATATAAATATATATATTAAAATAATTTAATTATCATTACTGTGCCCCTAATAAGAATGGATTCTGATTATAATTACAAACAAAAATAGAAATACCAAAAAGTCTGGCTGCACCGCTTCATCTCGTTTACGGGATTAATTATTAATAGACTAAATCTTACCCTTATTCTTTACCTTTTTGAGTTTTTAAAGTTTCATATATTAAATTTATAATATGATATTTATATTTTAAAAAATATTTTAATTCTTCTAACTAAAAAGTTAGAACTTCAATATAATATTTTATGATTTTTTTGAAAAAAATTGTTTTAGTCCTTTTTAATCAAAACCCTAAAAAGATTATCAGACAATCAATTTTCTGAATATATTTAATATTTTTTTGTGTTGAAATAAATTAAAATAAACTTTTTAAAACATGTAAAGTCGATTTATAAAATTTTGTGTACTGGGACACATAAATCCGCAACTCACCGTCACAAACTCTTGTCTCCATTTTTGCTGCTCATTATTTCCTTTTCCTACTATAACTAATTTTGACCTTATATAAACTATGGTCACTTTTTTCTTTCAATAACTATTCTTAGTGAATAAGACAGAGACCATAATCATACTTGGAGTGGAGTCTTTGACCACCGGCGGCTTAAAAGACTATATATAATATAGAACCAAATGAATCCTCTAGATCCTAGAGGGGCTGGTCTTATCCTCTCTTTATAGACATGAAAAGAGATCTAGAAAGCATGAATCTGAAAATGGCGTCACTTTTTCTATCAAAAATGCTCTCTTCTTCTGTTAATTTTTCAGTTTTTGATATAAGTCAAACCAGCGGATGTAAAGTGGTGAATTCATTCAACAATCAGGGCAAAGGCAGTCAGAACTTCACCAATGCCAAAATCATACTTACTGGAGGCTGCCGCTGTTGCTGTTCCTCGTTTGATTTGCATGGTATCATTAAACTAAACAAATACTCTCTTGCTGTTTTTGATTTCTTTGTTAGTTTGTTTATTTATTTATTTTCTGTTTTCTGTCTTTCTCAGGTACAGGTTCTCCTAATCGGACGTCGACAAAATTCCCCTTCACTTCTAAATCACCGTTCGCCAACAAAATTTTTAGATTCTCCATAGCCACTTTCCACTGTTGACGACAAAGACATTCCTGATGGAAGCTTCTTCCACCACCGGATTCAATTATGGTGACGTCTTTGTATGTCTCCTTTTGGGAATATATATGATTTTCGATATGCAGATTAGATCTGAATGTCTGTGCCTTATTTTGTGTTCAGCACCAGGTCTAAAGTATGTGTAATGAACAGAGTCTTTGAATTATTTGGGAACTTTGTTCTGATTAACCTTAACTCCTTTGGATTTGATTTATCTTCCTTGAGTCTGCATGTCTATATATTGTTCTCTTAGGCATTAGACCGTCGGGGGTAACAAGAGAATAGATAAATGAGATCATGAATTCTCAGGACAGACTGCTTTCTGTTGGTACTAGGTTTGCAGTGTTACAGGGCTATATGAATTAGCTTTTTTGGTTTCTAAATTATTGTTGGGATTGGAGTTTCAGTAACCAATCATGAGCTATGATAGACTGATACTTCAATCTGTATCACATGTTCATTATGCAACGTGGTTTGATATGAAATTTAATGCAATTGAACTCATTGTTTAACTTATTCCCCAGTTGAAAAAAATTAGTAATTTAATGTATTTGACCTGGTGCTGCAGGTTCTTTAGGATTTGGCCTCTTAAGTTTCAGGTTTGCTAAAGGATTTCTAATTTTGAATGCACTCTCCTCAGACTCTCTGGAGCTGTGATGTGCAAATTATAGTTTGATCCACAAGTAACTATGAATTCAGTTCTTAATGCTAATTACATCAAGTAATTTACATGTAAGTACTTTCTTTCACCTTAGAGTCTTTAATCTCTTATCTCAGATATAACTGATTGGGACCTTGGCCGTGTGAATCCAATATAGTTCTCTTTCTTGTAAGACTATTTTAGTACCAGAATTGTAACCAAATAGCTGGAGGGCCTACGAGTCCTTGTGTATCTCGTTCTTAAACCAGTTATGTATGTGACTTATTATCTGTTTTAATATATACTTGAAAATTCAGTTTGTTATACACAATATATGTGATTTATGTAATAGAAGAAATTGTAGTTGATAGTTCTTCCTCTATTTTGGCATTATGCTTGAGTGGTTTGGGATGTGCTATGGTTGTTTCCCTTATAATTTTTTTTTTCTCCATTCCCGTGGTAAAGGTGAAGATAGTTCTGTTTTCCCCTGCATTACTTTTCTTTAAGTATTGTGAATTTGGACAAGGGAAATATTGTTTCAAGCATTTTTGAAATTCCCTCTGTGTTCCAGGCATTGTCTGAATCAAGTACTCACTTACTAATTTTTTAATATTTGATGTTTCAGGAAACCAAAGTATTGGAAAAGGTGTCATAACAAAGTCATTCAAGAACGAGAGTGAAGGCACACAAGACTTCTTCAATGCAACAATCGAAATTGAAGGGTGTAGTTGTGCCTCAACTAGCAAAGTTAGAATCGGTGTGATAGCAAACTCATTCAACAACAAAGGCAATGGCATCCAGAACTTCAGCAATGCCACAATCATAATCATCAACGGCTGTTGTTGTGGTTCAGTTGATTTGCATGGTATCGTATTTTACTGTTTCTTCGTTCGAGCCCTTGTTGTACTACTACTTATCCTCCCAACTAGAGTTCAACATCCGTCTAACAATATTGGATTCAACTCGTTCCAATGCTGAGGCCAATTCCCCTCCAAGGGGACCTCCACTCCCCAATAGCATTCATTCATGGCGTCACCTACCATGTCCTTGTCTTCTACTATGGAAGCTTCATTCACAACCATATCCAATTTTCGCGAGATCTCTGTATGTTACTCTTTCATTTGCCATGTTGATTTGTACTAAATTTTCTATTTGAAATATATATCTGAACATGCATGCTCTTATTATTTTATGCTCACACCAGAGTTGGAAATATTCCAAAGAAACTCCACGTATTAAAGATCTACCTTGAGTAATATAAAGAAGAGAAATAGAAAACTGAGAATGAAGAGTTGATTTGAGTATACTTATCACAATTCATTAAGTTTTTTAGATGTACAAGGGATTTAGATAATTGTCTACAATGAGAGGATTTATAATTTTATCCTCGAAAAAGTAATATGAAAGGATTTGTAGTTTTATCTTTGTAAAAATTGTATTAGAAAAGTTGTAATTTCATGCTCTGATAAAAATTCCATTTTAAGTAGTGAAATACTTCTCTTATTAAGACTTGAAGTATCAAATCCATGTTAAATTAAATTCGATTATGTACTTTTGTATTATTGTGTGATTCTCAACATTTGTGAGGATTCAAACTTTATGTCAATATATGCATGATATAAATGAAGGATAGAAGTTGAGTCTTTTTGTATATGTGGGTCCTGGTTTGGTGATCGATTCTAAAAGATACTTTTTAAAGTTTCTAACTAAAATATTTAGAATTTTAGTGGTTTTGCTTACGATGAATGGTGTATTTTACAGGTTGTAGATGATTTTTTTTTTCACTCCAAGATCTTAATTATTAAAGTGTGTATTATCTCTAATCGATTTTAAATACGAGGATATTTCATACTTTTTTTTCCCTTCTTAAGACTATATTAGTTTTATTAAATTTGTATATTAATGATTAGTAGATAAGTGAGGTAATATGGAAAATGCTTTCTCTAGCAAATTGCTATTTTCAACTAACTCTTGGCCTTAATGCAATGTCGAGGTATATGTAACGTAGTTTATCCAGCTCTGTGAGGTTTATAGTACATGTCTTTTGAGACCTGATGTTGGGTTTTGGTACTTGAGTCAGCAAATGGGCTTAATCCATCAAACTGTGCCCAAATCCTTCATATATGGTCTTGAACATTTTGTTTGATCTATTTGGAATTTGTGTTGTGATTAACTTTAACTCCTTATGATTCAAGAACAAGGATTCTAGTAACATGAAATTTATATAATATGTGCTAACATATGATTAAAACAAATTTAAATTAATTATATTTTTGAATGATTCGACAACATTTTGTAGGGTAGATTGCTATGTAAATACTAGAATCAGAATTCTTTAACAGTGAAATTTTCTTTAAGTTCGGGTACATGTTCAAGGCACTGTCCTGACTAACTAATCGTTATATTTTTTGATGTCTTACAGGAAGCGGAAGTATTGAGCACGGTTTTATATTTGATATCTTACAGGAAGTGGAAGTACTGAATACGGTGTGGTAAACTCATTCAACAACGAAGGCAATAAGTTACAGGACTTCAGCAATTCAATAATCATAGTTGGAAGCTGTAGATGTACCTCAACTTGTGTGGGACTCAAGACTCATCAAACTGGTTTGATGAAACAAAAATATTGAAACTTGATAGAGACATGTTAAACTTTTTGGTGAGATGAGGCCATATTGTTTTCAAACAGTTATTGACAGAATAACCTTTGGAAAACAAAATGTTTTCGCACTTTAAATGAACTTGATAATTGAGTGGTCCCCCAGAAGCAGAACCAATTTGTATTTTGATTATTTAAATGTACAGCAACTTTCTTTCATATCGTTGGCTCCACAATGTGACTCAATCCTTGATTCCAGTGCTTCTTTGGTCTCGGCTTAGGACACTTCTGGTCCCATTAATTAAGGGTCAGGGTGGTTCTGTCACAAGTGTCTCTTCTTAGTATGTTGGAGTGAGAACCAGAATGATGATTATTATGATTGAGATAGTGAGGAATGAGCCACCTTGTTTTCAAACGGTCATGACAGAATAACCTTTTGGAAAACAAAATAGCCATTAACCAATAGGTTAATATTTTGAAAACCCTATTTTAATGACACCTCCTTTGACAATTTTTTCTGTAATAATATACATGTGAATAAATAAAAAAATAAATTTTATTGTTATTGATATAAGAGAAATTAGTTATATTCGATATAAAGTTGTCAAAACATTTTTTTTTAATATTTAGCATCTTCAATAGGAGTTAGGAAATGGACAGTAGCCCATGAACAGGTCTGACCACTCTTGCCTCCTAGCTCTATATAAGACCTAGTTATTTTTCCTTTTTATTGCCTTATGTCCCTTAATACGAGATTGCATAGTTTTTTAACTTCATGTATAACATTATTATTAAAGAGATTTTCCATTTTTAGGATATAAATGTTTATCCTTTTCGTAATTGTTTTTTAAATTAAAATTATTATTAGTAAAAAAAACTACCTACAATAAAATTATAAAAATTATTTATATTTATTTTTATAATTACTTTTTATAAATTTTTAAATAATCTTTTATATTAAAATTTATTTATATTATTATATGGAGAAAATACATTATTTGGTCACCTTCTATCATGTCATCTTTTAATTGAATAATTTTATCCTTTAATGAATAAAAACATTTTATTTATTCATTTAATAAAATAAATAACTAAATATTTTTTTTTAAATAACAGCCACATAAATTTTTAATATTATTTTTACAAAATTATATATATATATATATATATATATATATATATATATATATATATAT
>Ga0099824_1004493_pt1 | contig 20074 bp, 7 predicted proteins | sample SiratrowhiteBW_FD_76837 | JGI IMG/M metagenome (GOLD analysis project Ga0099824, IMG submission 76837) | Root nodule microbial communities of legume samples collected from California, USA - Siratro white BW | ecosystem: Host-associated > Plants > Roots > Nodule | place: USA: California... | reverse complement strand
TTTTTTTTTTTTTTTTTTTTTATTGTGTTAGTTTTTTTTTTTTTTTTTTTTTTTTTTTTTTTGTTTGGTCTGGTGTGTACATAGTAGAAGTGTTTGTGAGTAAAGTTGTGAAGGTTAAGTTTTATTGTTGATTGTAATTTTAGATGAAGTTTCTGTGTGAATGTATCTAATAAATAATAGTAATCTATAGAAAATAACAAAGACATTTATATAATTATCACGTTCCATACTATATCTACAATTAACTTCTAAAATATATCTGAAAAATTAAAAGTACTCGTGCATCACACGTATTTCAGTACTGTAATAATCATAAACTTATTTGTCTGAATATATAAAAGATTAAATTGTTTTCTATGTAATAATTTATTACAAAAACGATAGAGTGTTGTAGTTTTTGAAGAATTCATGGTGAATCTATTTTTGGGTAACAATATACATTTGTAGTGATAACTACCACAGACATAACTGCTATTCCCTTAGTTTAGGATCTTCAAAATATCTTGAATTTTGTTTCCAAGATTCAGCTTCTCACTTAGTGGTTAAAATACAAACTACTAAAACTACCCTAAGCATTGGTTTGTGGTGATTTGAAAATACACATAATAGTTTGTTTTACGAAAGAAAACGATGTTAAACCATGAGACTTACACTAATAAAAAGGGAGTGAAATGTGGAAGCAGTAGACAAATAAGGCAATTAGGGAAGAGAGAAAAAGTCTCTGCTGAATTCTCTTGCTTTAAACGTGCTCTCCTTAAGCTTCGGACTTGATGCCATGACTGATCCACCAAGCACCATCTTACTAAAAATGTTTATATAAACTTGGTAAACACATTCATTAACCTCCCAAAAGAGACTTCACACCCTACTTCTCTCCAAAACAACCCTTTCACATAGAACCTTTACGAAATGGTATGCATGCAAGCTTTGCTATTCACTCACCATCATCATATTCACCACGTTAGATGTGACTGATGAACATTGATTCATGTTGTTTCAGGAGCACGCCAATGGTGGACTTACGTCACAAAAGGATCAACCAAAAACTGAAAATTGGACTCCCGTAAGTTCATCTAGGAAGGCAAAGTGGTGGTATTCGTCTTTCCACAATGTCACGGCTATGGTGGGTGCTGGCGTGCTTGGGTTGCCATTTGCTCTAGCCCAGCTTGGATGGTACGTATATACATCACACAACAAAATCTCATGTTCGATACTGATATGATTCTAAGGTTTAACTTTGACAGGGTTCCAGGCGTTCTAATGCTCTTGCTTTCATGGCTTCTGACATTTTACACCCTGTGGCAACTCGTTGAGATGCATGAGTTGGTTCCTGGGAAGAGGTTTGATCGATATTATGAAATAGGAGAGCACCTTTTTGGTCCCAAGAAAGGGCTTTGGATGGTGATGCCACAGCAGCTAACGGTTCAGGTGGCTTCCACCATTGTGTACACTGTGACCGGTGGGAAGTCCCTGAAGAAGTTTTTCCAAATACTCACTGTTCGTGGCATGAGTGACATCAGACAAACATATTACATTCTATTCTTTATAGTCTTGCAGATATTTCTTTCCCAAACTCCTAATTTCCATCAATTGAAAGCAGTTTCTTCTCTGGCCGCCGTCATGTCAATCTGGTACGTTCCATTGTTTGGTTTCAAATTGTTATTGTGTTGAAATTTAACGTGATGTGTGTGTGCATGCATGCATGCATGCAGCTATTCAATGGTGGCATTTATCATGTCATGTGTGGAGGGGGCGAAGGGTCATCCTAGGAGTTATGCGGTTCGATCTCACACGCCTGCAGGGATAACTTTTGATGCTTTCAATGCCCTCGGAACCATAGCATTTGCCTTTGCTGGACACAGTGTTGTCTCGGAGATTCAAGCCACAATGCCCTCAACAGAAGAAAAACCTTCAAAGATTCCAATGTGGCGAGGTGTGGTGGTGGCATATGGCATAGTCATTTTTTGTTATCTGACAGTTGCAGTATCTGGATTCTGGGCATTTGGAAACGCTGTTGAGGATGATGTTCTCATCACACTGGAACACCCCTTTTGGCTCATTGCTATTGCTAACTTAATGGTCTTTGTTCATGTCGTCGGAAGCTTCCAGGTATATATGCTACGTTCATTCATTCCTTCATACATACATACATACATACGTACATACGTACCTACCTAATTCAAATCAAAAGTTGTTTCCTTAATCTGTTTCTTGTGAAGGTTTTTGCCATGCCTGTGTTTGATACAATGGAGACAACTTTGGTGGAAAAATTTAATTGCACTCCCTCAAAGATGCTTCGCATAATTAGTCGAACCGTTTTTGTTTGTAAGAATTGATTGTCACAAACGACTTTTGTGTTCTTATTTGTTTCTTTCTTTTAATTATTACATTACAAGTATGTTGAACATAATCCGTGTTTGCAATTTGCTTGCAGGTGTGGCGGGATTTATTGGCATGTGCGTTCCATTTTTTGGAGGACTGTTAGGGTTTTTTGGAGGACTTGCTTTCACGTCAACATCATATATTGTAATGTCTGAAATTATGTTATCAACCATGGTTGAATCTGAAGTGGAAGTAGGCTAACAATTTTCAAACGTTTGATGCAGATTCCTAGTGTGTTATGGCTTGAGGCAACAAAACCTAAAAGATGGAGTTTCCATTGGATAGCATCATGGGTACTTTTTTTATTGTTAATTGATAAACTGATTGAAACACAAGTTTAATGTTTAGATTGAAGAATATAGATTGATTTATGTTGTTGAATTTTGTTACAGTTAAGCATCTGTATTGGACTTCTAATTGCAGCTCTTGCACCGATTGGGGGAATACGAACAATTGTGGTTTCGGCAAAGACTTACAAACTATTTTCGTAATAGAAGATGTGTGTTGTTAATTATGTTATACACTTTGTTTTTTTCGGATTTGTAGAAGAATTTGTGATGAACTTTTACTAGAGTTAGCTATTTTCGCAAAAGTTTTAGTTGCGAAATTATTGGCATTTGTAATGTTACGGAGGTTATTAATGCGCAGACAAGATCATTGATTAGGATAAACAATTTTGCCCAACACTACTGTACTTACTGCCCAATTTACTATAATTATTGTAATCAATGTATGTCTACTTTTGTTTCTTCATATCCAAAAGCCTTCTCTCTATGTATATATACGTATATAAATATAGAGGGTTACGAAAATTTTGATTTTACAATAGTTTTTATCAAATATAATTGAATTTAGTGAAGCTAATTGTAATTAATAAAAAAAACTAAGTTACTTATATTCATTTTATTTATTAGTACATAATTTGTATATAATTTTGATATATACACCAATAATTTTAAAAATAAAAAGTACGAAATTAAAATCAAAGAAAAGAATAATAATAATATTTTAAATAATTCAACAATGTTTTACTTTTAAAATAATTAAAGAATAAAAAGTAAGAATTGAATAGTTATTTTATATAATGGTATATTTCACTTACTTTTATTGTTAACAAACGTAGAGAAAGTCAATATAAGAATGTGGTATGAGTAACAACAGATACAATGGTCTAAATCCTTGAATCAAACTTAAAAATGCATAGTGAAAATGAAGGGGAAGGGGCAATCAAGTTTGGCTTCCAAACTGCTTCTGGATATCCTTGAAAGATATAGTGGCTGATCCTCTTTGTTTTGCTTTCTGCTGAGAAGGATGTTCCCTCCAACCCGTCATGTATATAACCTACCAAGGCAGAATGACCATACACCATGTGACCACACTTTTGATATAAACTACACCACTGCTTTTCTTATAAATCATTCCTCTATTTTCATTACCTGGAAGGTTGCAGGTACAGTTCCATCTTCTGAAGAAAACATTGAATCGTAAATAGCTGCAGTTGCTAAAGCAGTGTCCCTCTTTAGGATCTGTTCATATATGCATAACCTTTTTTCAAAAATGTAATGCAACATCCATGGCTCAAAATTTGATAAAGGAAATTTTATTTAATATCTATCGGTATGATAAAAAAAAAAAAATACTTTACATTGTTCATTTCAGAAAGAGCATTCGTTTCACCCATTGCACGGAGATGTTCTATAAGCTCAAGAGCTGCACAAAACATAGACAAGAATCACCATTACGAAAATGTATCAGAAGAGCTATGAGGTAAGAAAATCACAGTATTCAACGAACAAGTAACAACTTCAAATAACTTAAAATTGAAATTCAATTATAAAAAAAGGCAACCACTATTTCTCTGAGTTTTTGCCACCCCTCCCTCACTCTCTTATTTTTTTGAATATTTTCGGTGAAAAAATTCAAACCGTCTTCACTCCTTCTGGTCAAGCGGTAATTCTTTTATTCTAGCAGTGGATATTATTTTAGCCACTAAATTGTCTATGAAGTGATATGGTTTTTGTGGCTTTTACTACCTACACCCTAACAGTGAGCAATAAAAAGTCGCCATGCTATCTCAGCAGATTTCTTATCTGCCTTTGGTCATCTACCAACTGAAATTCCAAAGTAAGGAAGAATACATCTAAAAAAAATTAGGGAGAAGTCATAACTAATCTAATTCACATCGTGCATGTGGAATAATTCAATTATTAAACCAAATGAAAATTCTCACCACTTTCGTATTTAACTATGTACTCATCAACATCAACACCCGGAAGGGTGAAACCCGCCCTGGTCAAAAGATTCCCAGCATCTCGAACCTGAAAATGGAGGACAAAAGGACTTCTCAATTCCATCTTTATCATTCTATTTGGACAAAAATACAAGTCTTCATTACAAGACTTAAAGTTACAACAAGCCACCAGATTAACTAACTGATATTTTAAACAGTCCTACTTGCTTTAAATTAACCTCGAACAATGATGGGGAGTTGCTTTAAAACAAAATAACAGAATTCATTATTGAATTGCCATAAGACAATGACTACTGTTAGAAAACCACCGTAATTGTGGTCACCTCTAGCCCACCTTAGTTGTGGTCGGTTTGGGAGCTGCCTTAATTGTAGCCTCAAGGGTATTAGTTTATTCTCACATCTATTAGAGATATAACATAAATAAAGCTTACAATACTTGAACAATTCTCATCTTACAAGTTGGTTTCATATAATTGAGTTATACTCTATGCTCAAATTCTAAGATAGTATTTGAGTATATCTTAGATCCATTATTGAACCACCTACCATATTAGTTACGTACAAAACCCAATAGTGTTGGGCATGGACTGGTTAATTAGGAAAAACAAGTCTTACATTAACTAGAATCAGCATCAAAATAACATATACAAGTGGGGACCAACCCCACCCTATGAATGAGTTTTTGGGTTGAGTTAAATCTAAACCCAAGTTCTAAAAATAAGTAACATGAAACCACATGATCCTATTCAAAAGTGATAGTGAAGCATTCATTCAAAATATAGGTGATCTTAACTATTGAAGATCCCATATTTATTAGAATAAGATCAAATTTTAGTATATTGATGAATACAAACCTCATCTTGCAAGCTAGTTTTGTAAGATTAACTTATATTTAAAGTTTACTTTCTAAGATGGTATCAAAATCTATTCCTAGTAAGATTAGTTGAGTCTATTGTGTCGTTCTCATACTTGAGATGTTCGATCCTTAATATGAAAAGATGTGTTAGAAATTTCACATCTATTAGAGATATGATCAATCTATAGTATATTAATAGATGCATATATAAACCTTACTTTGCAAACTAGTTTTATTGGGTTGACTTAGATTTAAAGTTTACTTTCCAAGATTAACTAATTAATAAAAAAATTGAAATAGTACTTATGCAATAACACATGCCTGTGCCAAAGGTGATACTCGGGGACTGATCCCTCCTTCACGCTCCATTTGTGCTAACGTACAAGCTATTCTGAGCTCCCTGGCACCAAAACAAATATCATTAAAATGCTCCATCAATTTTTGTTGCAAAGAAACTTCGAAAAACAAAAAATAGCATTGTCACTTTAATGTTTCTCCACCAAGAATAGCTGCTAAAAATAAGCCATCAGGCTTCAATGCCAATCTAGACTGCAAAACATTAAAAAAAAACAGATAATAAAAAATGATATCAAAACTGACATTTTGATAAGGATAAAGACATATGATTTGCACATTGAAGTTTTCTCTATATTGGCAAAGCAATTATTCAAACATTATTGAGAACTATAATTAATTATAAACCCTAAATCCTAAACTTATACACAACAAAACCACAAACAACCACAAACAAGAGGAATAAACACCTGTATCATTGCTCCAGGAAGATCATTAGTCCAGTGTAGTCCTAAGCAACTAACAACCAAATCCACAGAGCTGCAAACCATACAACGATATCAATAATAATTTAAAGAATCAAAAACAGAAAACCCTGACATGAAATAAATAGGATAATTTAGTCCTGCAGAAAACCCTGCAGTGTAATGTGAGAACCGAGATCAATTTAGTCCTTTAAAGAACATATAATATGATTTAGTCCCTGAATTGAATGTGAAAAAAGTCTGACAATTATGTCCTGTTAGATTTTGTGTGACCATTTTGTCAATAAAACATAATTTTAAGAACCAATTTGACACACCACTTTGTCTCTGAGCTATAATATCCAGAAACTAATTGTACATTTTAGGTACTGAGGAACTAAATCAGGTTTTCTGTTCTTTGAAGAACTAAATTGACAGTGTATCTCAAGTTGAGAAACCAAATCTGGTCATTTCCCAAATAAACAAGAATCGAAAATCAGAAACACCTCTCTTTAATAGGCAGGAACTCTTCGTCAGCAACCAGAAACTCCGTCTGGACGGCATTGTCGGGTGAGGCAGGGCAAGTATTTCTACAAGCTTGAACCATATCATAGGAGGCATCCATGACAATAAGCTTCTCCACGCCACCTGAGACGAAGCACGAATGAAGGAACAAAACGAAGCATTGCAACATAACAGAGCATGGAGAGAGTAAGGTGTTGTTATACCGTTAGCAGGAGGATCGGAAAGAGAGCGGGCGATAGGTTGCAAGGAGCCTCCCAAACACAGGGCGGTTGGAAAAGTCTTCTTGCAGTCCTGAAGAAACAGAATCGGAATCGGAATTGGAAATGAAATTGAAAAGAGAATGAGACCTGAACCCTAAACCTCACCTGCAACCGATCCAAGAGGTTTTGAGCGACGGAGTGAAGCAGAGGGTCATGCGCCGGCGTGGACCATGCGGCTCGGTCTCGTTGCGCGCGCTTCCGTTGGCGATCGAAGATTCGGAGCTTCGAAGTTGAATCATTGGAAGTTGAATCGGAGACGAATGTACGACGGCGACATGCCAACGGCAACAGTTGTTTCCGCCATAGAGACAGTCCTCTCATCTTCTGAACTCACTGATTCAGTCAAACACAACACTCATAACACTGTTACAATCTTTCTACACCTAAATATAGACTTACGCTTTGAACATTTCACTCACTCAGTCCAAGCTGTCAATTTCATAACTACTTCTTCTACAACTAATTATGGAAACTAAAAATTAACTAATTACATATTACATTCATAGTAATATTTTATTTACCGTTAACAAGATTTTAATTTTCAAATCATAAAAATGAAAACCTAAGAACCAAAATCATATTTTGAGCGGTGAAGAGCAGCAGAAGCATGTCGCTGTGCTCCGTTATCCCACCGTCCATCTCCACACCTTCGACCACATCCAAGAGCTTTCAATGTGGGAATAGGAATTGGGCGTCGCAGAGACTCAGAATCGTAGCAAAGTTAAAATCAGATGCGTCGCCGTCATCGTCCACACCCACCTCCCTTCTTTCTTTCCTCTGTCCCCTGCTCACGCTCTTCTCTGTATGCATACTAATTCACTTTTCCTATGCTTTTCTCTACGAGTTATAATTTAAAGTTCACAGTGTCTTCTTTGTTTGTTGCTCTGGCAGGCAAGGGATCCTTCTCAACCACGCAATTTCCCTTTCGAGGTGATTTCTCTGGGGTCTTAAGTAGCAGTAATAGCAGAAAAATTTATGCAAAGCATTCTTTATATTGTGCATGCAGCTTATATCAGACTAACTTTTACGTTTTTTTTATGAATGGTAGCTAGCGACATCTTCCTTGGCTAGCCTGTCAAGGTCTGCATGGGGAAAAAAATCCAGAGCTCAGAGTTCACTCAGCAAAGAAATCACTTCAGAACTTCCTTTTAGTTTGCAGCTTTTTGAATTTGGTACGTCTCTTCCACTTTAGACAGGTTTTGGAAGAACCCTTGATGATGCTAATGCTATTCCTAATAATAGGCAAACGTATGTTTCTTCTTTCACTAAATTATTGAAATTGATTAACATTCCAGAAGTTTATTTATTTTAACTGTATTACTATTACTGTTGCTAAGCACCATGTGGTCTCAATTTTAATATCACTATGCACAGATAAAAGCAGTTCCTTATTCTTGTGGTCAACTGGACCTTTAAACTATGATTCTCAAACATGTTTTGGTTTTCGATCACTTACATATTGCTGTAATTTTATTTTATCGTTGAGTTTTGTGATTGTCCCGTCTTAAATCTTTTAAACATTATTTTTTAACAGAGGCATGCCCCTTTTGTAGAAGGGTCCGGGAAGCTTTGACTGAACTAGATCTTTCTGTAGAGGTTAGCTGTGAATGCTTGACACATACACACCCCCACACACTTACCACCACATTAAATATCAATGCTACCTTCCCTTAACTGAGTTTTGTCTGTTTGAATGGAGTGCTATTTTTTCTTACCAGTAAGGTATACTCCTACAAATTTGGGGTCTATGTCTACTCTCTACCGTAGTTGAGTTTGATGTGCTAGATAACTTTTCAAGAATGTAATCCTTACCCCATAAACTGCTGTTGGACTTAATTAGCGATATTCAAACAAATTCCAGAAACTAAGATTTCCTTTTATTTTTTTGGTGGCCGGGAGGTATCAGTATAGGCTGGACAAATTCATTTGTTTTTATCAAAATAGATTAATGATGGAAATTATAGGCTCCATACCTCTACTTTTGAACACTTAACTGGTTATTTTAGAATGCTGAATTACAAGAAAGTCCTGAATGACAGTATGGCTCGCATTGCTTGGATGTTGATTTGGCCAAAATAAACATAATGAACTTTGCTAAAGTTCAAGGGAAAAGATTTTATTTTGTATGAAAATTAATGTTAATCATTCAATAATATACTCATTTATGATAAGAGATGATAAGAAACTGATTTATGGTTGATTTTTGTGAATCAGCTTCCTAATATTACTCCTGTCGGTGTCATCAACAGGTCTATCCATGTCCTAAGGGTTCTGTAAGACACAGAGAGGTGGTCAGCAAAACTGGTGGCAAACAACAGTACGTAGGTCTCCATCATATATTGTTTCTTTGATCTGTGAATGAATTTTCTTGCAGTAGTACTGAACTTTGAAAATTTAAAAAAATCAGTTTTTGGGTATCATGTCTCAATTTGGTCAGTATATATACTTGTTGTATTATATGTTGATCAATCCTGATCGAAGAAGCAATTGCTACAAGACAGATTTCATTTTCTTTTACATTTTTGTTTCTTGTTTGTGTCTTGCGACATATATAATACTAGTGAAATAGTTTGATGTTGTCCTTGTCTTTTCAAATATTATTTCTGTTTAAATTTGCTGCAATGATGTTCTTTTGCAGGTTTCCTTTCCTCATCGACAAAAAAAATGGTATTTCTATGTATGAAAGTGGTAAGCAAGCAGGTTTCTCTCGCTGCTCTTTCTCCAAATGGTTTCTAATTGTCCTGTTTTGAGGCAATGACATAAGTAAACACCATTTTCATAGTTGTTTACTGGTTTAGATTGATTCATGTTAAAGGTTTATTACTCCTATCTTCATTTTCTTACCTAAACTTCCATTGTTTTCTGTTTCAGTTGTGTTAGAGGATTTTAACTAGTTTAATTTCAATCCTTTAAATGTTGTGAACTAGAGTTGGTATTTCATTAGTAAATGCAATTGTAGTCTTAATTCCAACCTCTAAACTAATGCTGATTGTGTGTGTCCCTCTCTTCAACCTTTCTATTCTTGGTGTCTTACTGCAGGAGATATTGTAAAATACTTGTTTGAGCAATACGGAGAAGGCAGAAGTCCATCATCGGGACTTTTGGAGAGGTATTAGATGCAAATCACTTTTTTTATGAGCATGTAAAATGTTATTCATCACATCGTAGGAAGGAAACTCTTCCATCTTCACCATATCAAAATTGATGCATTTATTGGTTAGGTGGAATGGAACCATAATACTTTCATGAAAGCATGTTAGCATTTAAATAAATTCTATATGATTCCTGGGACACAGTGTGCTACTCATCTTGGGGTGACTCAGAAACTGATTGTTAAGGAGCAGTGAACATATACAAAAGATTATTGAGAGTCTTGTGACAGAGACCACGCCACTAACTAAAGAATGTCTGCTTGTTGTTCCATATTTTATGATTTCGAGGAAGAGAGACCTTTCAAATTAATGTGTTCATTACATCCCATTCCTGTGCAGCACTATTTTTACTGGATGGATGCCGACAATCCTTCGAGCAGGTAGAGGAATGACACGGTGGGTTTATTCAAGACCTGACCCTCCTCCAGGAAAGTTGGAGCTCTTCTCATATGAAAATAACCCTGTAAGATGATGCTTAACATGTAGACAACATTACGTATCTAGTCTGAAAAGAGAATCGTTATATTTGCAGCTTGGTATTTTTCCTTCAAATTCAATCTTTATTGGAAGATGAAATTCATATAATATGCTGAAATTATTCATTACTCTTTTATTTCAAGTATCATACACATACTATTCCACTAATTCATTGGACATATTTCTTCTACTAACTTCATAGATTTCAAATTCCATTTTTCAGAATGCACGAATAGTCCGTGAGGCATTATGTGAATTGGAACTTCCTTACATTCTTCAAAATGTAGGAGAAGGGTCTCACCGAATGAACTTACTCTTGGATGCTTCTGGATCTAAAGAGGTTAGAATTTTGTGGTACATACAAAGCTTCATCAAAGTTTTATTAAAATGAAACGGGTTTGCTACCAGTATCAGACTATACATCTTAAATAGGATTTGACTTTTCTAAACTAAGAGATGCACCAGGGAAATCGGCTACTGAGATTTTGATAATTAAATACCTGAACATGTATAACAAGCTCAGAAATTGTTAAAATCCCCTAGCTATTTTCCCATGCAGGAAAGCTATGTGTAATAATGATAATAATAATAATAATCGATTTATAATAATGTATAAAAGCAAAAGTAGGAGGTGAAGTTTTAATTTATATCTTGATTGGTATTTTCTTTTTGGATTATTTAATGGTTATCAACACAAATCCTTGTATGAATAAAGTTGTCCTCTACAGGTTCCTTTCTTTATTGATCACAACACTGGATTTCAATCTGGAGACTGCAGAACAATCCTATCGTATTTGTTCGAAACCTATTCAACAGTTATTTTATAACTTTCACTTTCTGTAAATGAAAAATTGTGATTTGAAATCAGTACAGAACGTATTTATTGTCAGATGATATTTTGCTATGAAGTAGGCTAGACCACTAGAGAAAATCGTAAAAAATTAATTGAACAAAATAGTTAAGTCCACTGAATCTGTTGACATTGTTTCAAGATATTGGGATTGGATTACTTTGTCATTTGGACAAGTTAAACTTTCGGATTAATGGAATGCTATTGTGCCAAAATGAAGAAAAGGTACGTCAACTTTTGTTTCACTATTCTGCAGAACTTTGTTCAACTTGTTTATTTCCTTTATCATTGGATCCCTTCTTTGCAAGTGGTTAAAATTAGGGAAAGAAGAATCGGTCCTATTTGTGGTAAAGACGAATATAACTAACTATTTGATCATTTACTTTTCGCAACTATTTTCTTCCACAAATATTACGATAAATTTGGCTGCAAAAAGTACTTCTTAAATTAATTCACCTTGCACACTACTCCTGGTACAAATATCACATATGTTAAAATCTTCATCTATTCAACTTGTATTTTTAACAAATTGAAATTTTCGGGCTGACATTTTGATGAAAAGATAACTCAAAAATATGAATAATCCGCTTCACTTTGGCGTACATAGCCAATCCTAAGTAGGGGAAAAAACACTTTGTTGTTGCAAGGATAATAAGTGATTGAGTAGAAAAATCAATTTGATAAGTGTAATTAACCATTGAAATTAATAATAAAGTTGAGACTATTATATATTCACAAAGAAATAACTTAATAAATATCTTTTATTTCTATTTTTGTTTTCAAGAGTCATTGAAACTAATTTTAGTCGGAATAAGCTATGACATATATGTTTCCAAAGGAGAGGACTTCATAAGCTTGTATTCAATCCAGGAGAATGACCAAAAATCATTGTTAACCATTTTAAGGCGCATTCACTCTGCTTGGTTCTGAAAAGAAACATAGGAAGGATGAAAATAAAGAAAAAACAAGTTAAAAAAATAGGTAGAATATAAAATTAAATATTTAGTTATCTTGTTTATAGAATAGAAATATATGAGAAATACATATAAAAATAGTGTAATTCAATTAATTTGATATAAATTGTTTGGCATTAATGTATGTTTCACTTAAACATAGGGGAGTAAAATATACATTTTTTTTTAATAAAAAGGCTACCAAGGTTACATTTTAATTTTCATCTTCTTCAGCAAACCACTAAACTGAAACCCCATATCTATCATCCTCACCACATAGGGCAATATTTCGCACCTGTCTTTTCCAAGTCACCATTTTTAACTCGTTATGCAAGTATGTATGAAATAGCAAATTCCCATTTATTGTGTGTCTCAGTTCATTATTAGAAGTTGTTATTTTGCATTTTACTCTTTTACCCCATTGTTCTAATTATAATACTATAATGTCTTTGAACAAAGTTAATAATGAAAAAAATTAAGAAAAATGTATAAAATATCTTTTACAAATAAACTTATACATAAATTAATATTTAACAAATACGTTTATTTTATTTTGTAAGAACTTTTGTCCTGAAAAACAAAATCTTATGTTTTTTTTTTTAATTCTCTCTTTACATATATTAATATAATTTAACTACTCTCCTTTAAATGTTTTTTTTTAGAAAATAGTGTTATTTGTATTTTATTTTTATTTTTACTTTTTTTGCACACTTGAAGTGGAAATAAGATATGACTACCAATTTTTATCGATATTAATTTATTAATATATACTAACTTTATTAAATTACTGATACATAAACATTATAATTATCTAATAAACAATTATTTTAATATATAGTACAGTTTTACTGGATTAGTAGACATGAAAAAGAAACACACAGAAAACTTATTTATGGCTTTTAACTAAACAGAGTGAAATGTCATGTTTGTGAAGACGACAAAATTATTTTTAAACATCAACTGTTGGACCCCATTTCAGTTCTACCAACTCTAACAAATACTTAAGCTCCAAAAGTTGCTTCAGTAGCTCTTTTGTCAACATCATTGCTACAAATTTCTTCCTCTCTACCTTCTTTATACCTTCTTTATACAAGTAATGCATCTTCCAAAGCTTAACAAACATCAATAATCACCATTTCTGTCACTTCTTCCTTCCCTTCTTATAGACTTTACCAAAAAAATATATATTTATCTCAATGATCAAGATACCATGTCCCTGTGACCCCAACCACATCACAACAAACGGTAGGTGATCTGACTAAATTATTCCCCTAGTAGGTAGTAAATAAAGATTATATGTTTGCCACCTCAACACTAAATTGACCATAAATCTCGTTCACAAACTGTTACCATTTTTCTCTTTCTCTTTTAATATCAGTTTGACTTCACTTTACTCTCAAGCAAATTCACAACTTTTTCCCCATAAATGTCCAAATTCCTGTTCTGGTGAATCTGGTGTCCTCCTTCAATTAAGATCTGATCACCCTTTTCCCATCTTTCTTGCCCCTGAGAAAGATAAAAAGAAAGGTCTCAGCTTTCTCAATATACCAACCATGAGGTCCAAAACCCAGTTCACATGCAGCCTCAAGGTAGCCATTCTCTCCATTGCCTTTCTCTGCCTCTTCATCTTGCTATTCAGGTCATCCATATTCTCTCTGTCTCCCCAACTCATCTCAGACTCAAACTTGTCAAACTCAAAAGCAGTAGCAGTAGAAGAACCTCACCCCACAACAGAAACAACAGAAACTGCAGCCACACCATCATCATGCCCTCCAATCCCTCTGAACCCCTCATGCAACAAGGCCCCTCCATCTTTAGCCAATGCTCTCATCCACTATGCCACCACCAACATCACCCCTCAGCAGACCCTCCGTGAGATCTCGGTCTCAGCAAAGGTGCTTCAGAAGAAGTCACCCTGCAACTTCCTTGTGTTTGGCCTTGGCCATGACAGCCTCATGTGGACATCGCTCAACTACGGTGGCCGCACGGTCTTCCTTGAGGAGGACAAGTCTTGGATCGACCAAATCCAGCAGAAGATACCCTCTTTGGAAGCCTACCATGTGATGTATGACACACAGGTTCACCAGGCTGAGGAGCTCTTGAAGGTTGGAATGGAAGCAGACTGCAAAAAAGTGAGTGACCCGAGATTTTCTCAGTGCCAACTAGCACACAAGGGGTTCCCAAGTGAGGTCTATGACATAGATTGGGATGTGATCATGGTGGATGCCCCCACAGGCTACTTTGAAGGGGCACCAGGGAGGATGACTGCAATCTACACTGCAGGGTTGATGGCTAGGAACAAGGGCCATGGTGAGACTGATGTGTTTGTGCACGATGTGGATAGGGAGGTGGAGGACAAGTTCTCTAAGGCTTTTCTGTGTGAAGGGTATTTGAAGGAACAAGAAGGAAGGATCAGACACTTCAACATTCCAAGCCACAGGTCTCGTTTGTGGAGGCCATTTTGCCCACAGTAGTTCATGCACCACAAAAAGTTCTTCCCTTTACATCACCCATTTATGCTTACTATATCAATCATTCTCAAGGAAACTGATACCAGTGCTACTACCAGTACATTCTTGTGATGTGTGAACTCCTATTTTTTGCCCTTCATCATTCTCATTTATATATTTTGAAATGATTCTGATCTATATACAACTCCTTGATGGAACTTGATTCTTACACTTTCAGTTTGATTCTGAAGTCTTTAATTATTGTTATTCCAGAAAAGATGTAACAGAGGTTTAGCTTTTGAAAATGCTAAATGAGACACAGTGATTGCTTATATAAGTTCTTTCGAGTTAAGCACACCCTTTAACAACAAATAATGTGCACATTTCAAATATCATCCTTGTTGTTTTGAATAAGAGATGTTAATGGAGAGAATGATTTTAGCTTCATAATATGCATTGTCCATAGTGCTTATGAAATGTTAGCGACAGTGTTTTGAAAACTTCAGAAAAACAACTTTAAAAACCATTTCTACATGGAGCTGTAGAATATAAAGAGAACCATGATTTTTATCTCACCTTCAATATTTTTGTCCACTTTTAATTTTTGCACTATTTTTCTACTCTTAAATTTTCATATAATTTGACTCCTGACTACATATCAACATGAAATGTCACATCAATAATTTCCGTATATTCTCGCGTAAATATCAAAAACTGTGTAAAAATAAAAAGATGGTAGATGTGAGAAAAAATATTTGTAGCAAAATTCATAATAAAAGTTAGGAATTTCTTCCAATATATATCGTCTTTTTTAATTTATCCAATTAAACTTTTTATCAATTTATTTATTTAACTAGATCGATTCCCTCTAAACGGCAAATTTTTATTTTTTTTCATTTCATGCTTTCTTCTTGCATCTTCATGGATATTGGAAAGGTTTAAAATGTCTATAAAATTGTAAAATTTGGAAACATGTTAGATTTTCAGGATGTATAATCCATAAATATATTTTAGATTACGTAATACAAAAATATATTTTCAGATTGGGTAATTAAGAATGTATTTCTGGATTATGTATTCTGAAATATATTTTCAAATTCTATAATCTAAAAATATTATTTGAATTATATATCCTCGAATATATTTATGAATTTTTAGATACTACGTGATCTTTTTTTTAATCTAGAAATACATTTCAAGATTTTGCAATCTAGAAATACATTTAAGATTATACAATATTGGATGTATTCATGGATTAAGTAATTCAAAAACATATTTTAGAATATGTTATTATAAGATCGGTTAATCCTACACAACCACCCTAGTCTTTGGTTGGTCAGCCGCTCTCATTCTGATTGTTTGATTTCTTCTGAGTTATCTTTGGAATTTTTGCAAGTATTTCGATACTCAATTTAGCCATCGAACCAAGTAGTTCGAGGTTTTAGGATCAGAATTATGTTAGTTCTTGAGCTATTCTCTAATTTATAGACTTGTAATTGAACTTTTGCTTTGTGGGTTGGAGGCTCAAGCTTTAGTGGGGCTAATTATCTTCCTAGCAATTGTTTAGGTGGTAAGTGTCATGTGCCTATTGACATTAACTTACTCTATAACTGATATGATGACAATATGTCCAATGACCATGACAAAATAAACAGTCAACCAATGAAGTAGTTGATCATTCTTGGCTAAGAAAATACTGATAGTACAAAATATATAATATATAACGAATTTTCAAATTATGCAATCTAAAAATATATTTTATATTGTAGAATTTAGAAAAAAATTAAAGATTGTATAATTCAAAATATATTTTTTAGTCTAAAGGTGTATTATAAATCATACAATCTATAATAAGCTTTTACATTATGCAATCATAAATATATTTTAAATTATAAATTATACAATTCAAAATAGATTTTTCAATTATCCCATCTTAAATGTTTTCAATTCAAGGATAATTTCGATTTTTACCACACCTATGAATTAACCTATTCTAATTTTAGTTTTTCAATTTTTAATTTTTTTAATCTATATTTATTGATTAATGTCTTTTTCAAATAAAGAGTTACATGATTTTTAAATAACTAATATATTTAATGGGTGGTATATTTAGAATAATTATAAAAAATATTTATAAAGCATTAATTAACATTAAAAATACTTTAATAACATTAAGGAATTTATAATTAATTATTACTAATTTTTAATTCGATTTTTTTAGTATTGTTAGGAATGTTAAAAAAATAATTATAAGTAATAATAATGAACAATTATTTTAAAATTATGTTACCGTAAAAATATTTAAAATGTGAAAGGTTGACTTTTAAAACTTATGTTGATTTCAATTTAATTTTATATAAAATAAATTTAAGTAATGATAATTAATATTAATTAATTATTTAAAAAATTAAAGTGAATCGCATTTAATTATTAAATTTTTGAAAAAAAAATTATTGATTTCATAATCTTTTAAAAGTATAAGTTGCAATTTATTTTTCATAAAAAGATAAATTAATAGAATAAAATTAGAAATAAACTATTTATTAATATTGTAACATCTAATATTTTTGACATAACAAAAATTTTATCGCATAAAAATCATATAATAAGTCTAAATATAAATCTATATCTTACACTATCTAACATAATCAAATTAAATAGATATGAAAATATTATTCTTTTCTTCTCCTTGTTATATATAAAAAATATTTTAAACAACAAAACATATTGTTTAATGTGGTATTTCGTAATATTTTATTTAGATATATAGTTGAATATTTCTCAATGTTTAAAACATGTGGATTATGTCAAAATTAGTTTTAAGTGACTAATTTATGGATGACCTAAGTTGATCTGGACATTGATATTTTGTTTTGGTGACTTGTGTGATCTATTGGAATAGATTAGCTAAAATGCATCTATGTTAAAACACTATTTTTTTTAACTTAAAAGTATGTGTATTTTAAATTGTAATTAATAGGATTTTGACTAATAGTAACTACTTGGATATAAAACATCATTTTTCTTAGTTTAAAACTTGTATATTTTATATCATAACTATTAGGACTTTGACTAATAACGACACTTTAAACATAACCATCAAGAAAAACTATTATTTTAATGGAACTCATGGAGTTGGAACTTTGGAAAGACCTTGTCATAGGTGATGAAGTTTAAAGAAAATAAGATGTTGTATTGAATTTAGATATTTGGTGTATGTACTAATTGCATTAATAATTTATTATGTATAAAGTAAGACCATATGAATTCATTTGTATATTGAGTGAGGAATTATAATTAAGAGCATAATTCATCATAGAAGACTATTTTTTGAATTGTTACCAAAGGACACTCTACATTGTAGTACTATTTGTCACACTAACCAAAATATGCACTCAAGTAAGATTTCTCAAGTGTGAACTTCATGGGATTCAATGAATTAATGGTCAACATATCAATATGTAAAAGATGGACAACTACTTTGTATTGTCATAAATGATGTTTCTATTTTTGCATTGTAACATAAAACTTCCAATTTCTTCCATAGTAATGATTGACTCATATTGAATTATCATTACAATATAGTAAGGGTTGAAAATAAGAAAGTAAAATAATGGACAATAGTTAGAAGAACGAGTAAACACTTGCAAGGGAGAGAGATGATATTGAGGCAACATGACAACAATTTTAGCAAAGCCAGAAGATTTTGTGTTGAAAAGGGAAGGAGGTTATAACAATACTTGTGCCTAAACATATATAGTCTGTTTAAGATATTCTGTTTTATTCTAATAAAAACTATCAACTCTCTCTCTTTAAGAAGATATACAAGTTTTATGAAAACCACCATCTCTTAAACAAATCTCTTTAAAATTTTCTACCTTCTATTTAGATTTGCAATCTCATATATTATCAGATTGACAATCAGAAGACACCCCTAGATTCCTAGCGTTGAGTAGATCAAGAGTGTTCGATCAGATTCTTGAATAGAGTTAGATTGCCAAGATTCTTGAATAGAGTTAGATTGCCCATGATTTTAAAGTTTTTAAGTATCTCTACCCTATAGAGGTAAGGGAAGCTAGTTTGATTGTTTTTCATAAATTGAATTTCTATCTCAACAAAACAAAGAACAATTCAATCTTTCATAATTCATCTCAATAAGTGTGTAATAATCTCAATAAGTGTAATAATATGATTTGTATATTGTGAAAGGTAGAAAATTTTAAAGTAGAAAATTTTAAAGAGATTTGTTTGAGAGATGGTGGTTTTCATAAAACTGTATATAAGAGAGATACAATATCTTAGAGAGAGAGTTGGTAGTTTTTATTAGAATAAAATAGAATATCTTTTTAAAAAGATAAAATATCTTGTTAGAGAGAATATCTCCTTAAGAAGAGAGAGAGAGTTGATGGTTGTTATAAAAATAAAAAGTAAATAACTATCTTTTATTTACTTAAACAACTTTTCTGTTAAAAAAATATTTAACTGTTATTAAATTTATCTCTAAAATTAAATGTTATTCTATAACTATTTTCTACCTAAAACTTTTAAAGGTATATAATTAAAGACAAACACTTATCGAGTACTTGAATTTGTTAAGCCTATCATAACTTTTCTAGCGAGTAAAGGTGTAACCAACTAAAAAATTTAAATAATGAAATTAGAATAGAAGAATTGTAATGTGAATGCGTGAAGTTTTAAAAATTTCACTTTGTATGTATTTATTGCACGCAAATATGTATACTATCATGATTTATATATGTGTAATAATATGATTTGTATATTGTGACAAATATTTAAAGTTTATGATAAATTATTTAAAAAATTGAGATTTCAAGACTATTCACATCATACATAGGATAAATGAGACAAGCTTTTAAAGATCACGTAAAATAAAATAAAATAATAAAATAGACATTAGGAAACACAATTTTACAAATATATATATATATATATATATATATATATATATATATATATATATTTTTTTACACACATACACACATATAAAAACTCACACAAACAAAACATATAAAATAAATAAGAAAATCATTAAAAAAACACAAAAAAAAAAAAAAAAAAAAAAAAAATATATAAAAAAACACACATTTATATATATATATATATATATATATATATATATATATATATATATATATTTTG